>Ga0126342_10008856_pt1 | contig 18024 bp, 15 predicted proteins | sample Cyp1metagenome_FD_92528 | JGI IMG/M metagenome (GOLD analysis project Ga0126342, IMG submission 92528) | Coral microbial communities from Lord Howe Island, Old Settlement Bay, Australia - Cyphastrea 1 metagenome | ecosystem: Host-associated > Invertebrates > Cnidaria > Coral ... | reverse complement strand
ATCAACATCCAGTACCAGTGCGACAATGACATCAACATCTGCCACCACGAGTAGCACGTCATCTACCAGCAGTACAACCACTACAACATCATCAACTTCTTCAACAAGTAGCAGTTCCACCTCGACATCCACATCACCGGGGCCTTTTGTTTGCATGGCATGGTGGTCAGTGTGCTTTGTGCTACATGCAGCTAACTAGACCCTGCATGTGATTTTTCTTTTCTCATCAGAATTCTACAGTGGATTTGGTTCCCCCAGATTCTAAAGTGGTTGCGCACAATAGTGACAGAGAACATCAAGGAACATTCATATGATATATGCAAAACTTAGTAGATCATGATCAAATTATATCAGATTCCTATTTCCATCCGCCCTAGTTGTGTCATTGGAAAGTTACAGCAACATACAGCCCAACATTGGCTGAGCTCGCCAACGAGACCTCAGTTCAGGTTGGACCAAGCGATGCAATATCCGCAATGTGAAACTGGATGTATAAACTATGTTAAGATATGAAAGATGGATTTATGATGATCCATGTGGATGTTATCAAACTCTATTAAAACTGGTGATAATTGATGGTATTTGGCAATATGGAATCTCCCAAGATCTACCAAACAAAATATGATTACACCTTTGTGTAGGTGTAGTTCCTGCTGTACGTCAGCAGACATGCCATTCATCTTGGTGGGTCCCCCAATTTCGAGCAAACGTTATCCAATGGTTTATGATCATGTTGCCTTTAAAACGGTTAAGGACACGGTCATTTCGGGGGGGCATACCACTTTCAGACACACCAAGTAGTGCTAAGATATGTGTGTCTTGTATATTCCAACTATATTCCCCATAAACTGGATGGTTTGCACCCCGAAAACCTTGTTGGTGTTAAGTTTCCTGGATGGATGTGTTCCAGCCATGTGAACTCAACCGCCAAGGGCACGTCGATTGTTGGATGAAGGCCACCGTTTGAGAAGCTGGCAGGGTGGCATGCTTGGCAATATAATGGATTGACCTTCAAATAATTTATGGCCATTAATTCTTGGCTATGGCTATAGCATGTTTTTTTTTCAAAGGGACATCAAGATGTAACCAAGCAAAATGGTGAATCAATCTGTTTTTTGATGCTTTGGCAATATTCAATGCTTGAGCAAACTATAATAATCGTGACCGACCCTTGCCACATCACCTCGTTGATCATAGTGAATCTAGAGGCAATCCCAGGTCCAGAGTCATCAATCAGCTTATGGTGAAATCGTGAAGCACAATTGATGCAATTGGATCGCCCATGTGCTAAGATCCAATATCAGATGATTATGTCATGATTATGTATAGTATAGTATAGTGATCCAATATAGTATGATGTTTATGATTATGTCATCCAGTATTGGATCATATTTTATAGTGACTAGTGATCCAACTGGATCCACTATATGATCTGGGTAAATTATAACGACCTCACTGCGACCTCACTTGGATCATGGTTAATAAGGGAAATCATCCCCAAATGGCATTAATTCAGGTTGGTGAAATATTCTAATTATAATGCTCATTCTTCAATCATCATTGGATTTAGCACCTCGGTGGGTTTTCCAGCGATTGGCATGTCAGGAGCATCGTTTCCGCGTCGACTGGCATCTGTGCAGAGCCTCGGTTTTCGATGAGTGGATGGGGGGGGTTCTATAAATGGGGTACCCTTAAAATGGATGGGTTATAAGGGAAATCCTACATAAAATGGATGATAACTGGGGGTAGCCCTATTTTAGGAAACCCCATAATTATATATATATATACCTATACATATTACTAAATTGGTAATTTGTGTAATTTATTAGATGAATCATCTAATCAAAAACTGATAATTAATCTTCTATGAACCTAGACCCTCCACGTGCATATAAGAATTTGCATTTGACTCCATAAAGCGAGTACTTCTTGCCCATTTAAAAATGGGCACTCAGGAGGGTCCAGGAATGGACATCTATAATCCCTTCCCCCTAATATTAAACACCACCTTAGAAAGCATGCTTCAGCAGGGATTCTCCACATAATTGGGACTATTTAGGTGGTGTTTAATATTAGGGGGATGGGATTATATGGTAAATTCCACGAACCAAATGGGTGATTTATAGATGATTTATCTAGAACGAATTTGTATGTTTTCCATGTTGTTCACTGTGGTATGTTGATATCCATTACGTTAGTTTACCTCAATATCCTCAAGGAAATCAGTTGTAAAGAGAAATCTAATGTTAGATAGATAGCTTTGATTATGTTTCATACCTGTCCCATTTCTCTTTGGGGATATTTGGGGAGCAATGGTCTCAGGTTTGGTTGGTGCATGGAATAGTCACATATCTCACATATCGTTGTGAATTGGAGGTCCAGTTAATCAAATTCCATCATCAGTGGCTTGGCAAACAAAATCTACTCCACGTACCCAACTGAAATCCCAATCTTTATCTTCAGACCTGGTAAAACCACCAAAACCACCACGAATTTTGCCATTCTTACACCGTTATTTTCACCTTTTTATCGCCGGAAGTGGGTTCCCAAGTTCTCCACAGTTCCGCAACCCGTCGCAGGTATCGCATCCGCTTCTGTCGTCGCACCTTCTGGGCTGGCGCCGTGGCGGGAGAAACAGCCGTGGAGGTGCCAGCAGAAACTTCCACAGGCGCGGTCGCTGGGGGTCCAGGGCCTTTCTCCAGGGGACCTTGAGGGGAAAATGACTCAGTCGAAATAGTTGATTTAGCCATTAAAAATGGTGATCTTCCCCTCAAGGGTATTAAATTATACATATGACATCATATGACCATTTGTAATGAATTTTCTATAGTTATATGTTCAGTACATAAATGGGGTATTTGTTATGGACGCTTTTCCATGTGACCATTTTCTATGTTCAATGACCATTTTCGGGTACAAAAAACCAACGGGCGTTGGCGGCGTTGGCCTCAAGAGGTTGAGTTCGCTGGGAAAGTCATCGTCCTTTTCAATATGGAGATCTTCAACTGCCTTTTTTTTTGGTTGCCAGGTTGGGTAACAACATTTTATCCTGTTATCCTGCAATTATGTTTGGGGTTCAAACGATTTTCGTGGTTTCTTTCCAAGAAAATGGCTTAAATATATCTTATAACATCTAATTAGCTATGTTCAACTTTCAATTTCCCCATTTACACGTGAGCATTGACCAAAACCCTGGTTGATTGATTATAAGCAAGGGGGCTATACTCAATCACTATACTCCCAATTATTTCTCCGGGAATCCGTATCAAATTGTCCTACTTTCACCTCTGAATTTCCCACAGTTTTTCTCAAATTTCTCCTATAGGTTTCCAAGATTTTCTCGGTATTTTCTAGTTTTCACCTGGCTTCTTCCAGTTGTTTCCGGGGCCAACCCCTGCTGCCTCGCAGGCGGCTTCACCCACTTCTTGGTCTACGCCTCATCCGCGCTGGCGGAGCAGAGCACACCTGCATGGCTCAGCATCAACGACCGCCACGCCAGCGCAGCTGGGTGGGGATTTCTTGTGGATTTCAGCATCGCTGGGGACATCAGGTCTATGTAAGGGGATATACGGATATACCATGATATACCCCCAAAATATGACCAGAAATATGATACTAACGTACCTCCATCTGTTCGGATCCTGGAATTCCCATTGATCAGGGTGATTCTAATGGAAACTAGAGATGATGACATGAAAAACTGGTGATTTGATGAGAATGTCATGGGGTGACGTAAGACGTAAGCGTCAAAAATGGTGACTTGAGCAGTAAAAAATAAAACCAATATGGGGTTTAATGTGTTGTATATTAGGATATGTTTGGTATTAACGATGTTTTGATGTGGGACTTTATGAGTGTTTATGCGGATGTTTATCGGGATCTAATGGGGATATCATGGAGTATGAAGGCATGAACTCGCTGGTTGGCGGTCTCAGCTACATGTTTTACTTCCAGCCCTTGACATGTGAAACTGTGAAATCACCAATCAGTGATATGATGGGAATATCAAGAGGGTGAACAGTCAATCAGATAGTAAAATGTGGAAAACATACTGTGGATGGGCCAGCGAAATCCGAATCACCAGTTGATAGGTGTCTTATCCCATTATTTATAGGGGTTCAACCAAAGGTGGTGCAGGATTTCGCAACCATCCACAGTATGGATGAGTCACCATTTCCATTAGGGATTTTTTTAGTTGTTTTTTTTCTTTGAGAATAATGGGGAGAGAATACAGGGATGAAGGAACAATGGGCCAATGGGATCCACATGGATGATGTGGGATCCAGCTGTCAATGAGGATATGATCATGATGCTTCATCATGGCTGGATAGCTATTGGTTAAACCAAAAAAAACATGTAGCAGATTGGAAAACATGTCACATATTGGGATCACAAAATTTTGTGATTGATCCACGTTGAATCAACTTGTATTTTTCCGGCATGTCGACAGAGTTTTTTTTTTGGGATGACCTAAGATTTCGTTCGAAATATTTCGGCTATGGACTGAACTCCGAGTTTTCCAGGTGTTGGATGCTGCAAAACTCACCCAATTCACCATGGTTTACCCACCATGGCGCTGAGGTCTCGAGTTTGCAGTTCGAGGACTTGGACCTGGATCCTGGGGAGTTGGGTGGCCCTCTGAGCTGCTGGGAATGAAATGATGCTGTTTTTCGCTGGGATGTGGATGCCCCCTACATGGCCCTACATATACATATATATATACATATATATATATACATATATATATATACATATATATATATAAATATAATTATAATAGGGATCCCTATATTGTAAACGATCACATAGATGTGGAAAATCAATCATAGAAGTAGACTATCCCCTAGGGTATACAATTATACAGGAACCAAGATTTATCCATCAAACATGAAGCTGGGCAATTTATGCTGCGATCTCCTTAGCTTTAATGGTGGCAGTGACTGGTTGATGGCGAGTCCAGTGGAGATTCGATTTTCCATGACATAAACCATCCAGCGATAAATGGGTACCTCCATGACTATGGAACCCCCCAAGTCTAGGATCGCTACTGCTTAAACCATATATATAATTAATATATATATATATATACATAAATGTGATAAAATATGATATCTATAGAAACCCGCTGATGGGGATATGTTTGGACATCAGCCGGAGTTACTCCACCTGGAGGTTGGGTGCCGGTCTATGATGTTGCCGCCATCGCCATGTACAACATCTACCTGGCCACCGACTACTTCGGTAGCAACAGGTGGCTTGTTTTCAGGGTAATACCATTGTGTTTAGCCGGTTTAGCCCTTGGAAAACGCATCTTGTTGTACGTGTTGTGGGTGCGGCAGTTCCAGGCTGTTCCAATGTTTCCCACCCTTGATCAAGAAAAAACAGTTGGAAGATGAAGTTTCGAAGTGAGATGAGGATGGAGGATCTGTATCAACCGCATGGAAGTACACAATGGATTCTATTCATCTTTGGCAGGTTTCCTCATCTGGCAAAAACCTCACCCTCACCCACAGATATATTTTACCACAGAAGTAACAGGACTTGGACACTTATATACGCAGTAGAAATCGAGTAGCCATCAGAGGAACAACATGGAACAACTATTGACTATATATATATATATACTCGATCAGACTTTCGCATTTGGTTTTCAGCGAATTGTGCTTCCAGCGGCAATTGGACTAGTTTTGAGCACTGACTTGGTTCATGGTGCTCATGGTGCCCTCTACTCAGCTAAATTGGTCTACAACTAGGACTAACCATAGGTAAATTGGTCTACAACTAGGACTAACCATAGGTAAATTGGTCTACAACTAGGCCTAACCATAGGGCTATGGTGGATATATCTAGAGGTAGATCGTTTTCCTTAACATTTTTGACGCTGGCACCACCTGATAGGAACCAATTCATCACGCTACGCAGAGGCAATTCCTGCTGTCCAGCACGAAGCCTGGAGCCGATGTTCCGCCGGAGACGGCCCTCGGGAGATTCGGTGGCGATGGGGACGATGGGGACGATGGGAGGGGATCATCTGGAGGATTTTTGCTCGGATGATCAACCGACCAACCATCCAGCAACAGATGGTTATGTAATGTATTAAACAGCAAATTGATTATGGTATTACAATATTAAACAGTACTATGGTATTTAAACAGCAAATATGGTATTACAACATTACTATTTGTAATGTATTCCATGATAGTCCAAATAGTCCATAATGTATTCCAACTATTATTGGACTATGTATTAGATATATTCCATAATAGTCCATAAAGTTGATGAACATGCCATAATAGTCCATACATGGAGCATATGGGAATAGGATGGAATAGGTATCTGGTTGGTTTTTTGGAACATGAATTTGATTTTTCCATATATTGGGAATGTCATGATCCCAACTGACTTGACTAATATTTTTCAGAGGGGTAGGTCAACCATCAACCAGATAATGTATTAAACAGCAAATATGGAGATATAATGTGAATAATTATATGAAATGATTAATATATGTGTTTGTCCTATAGGGTGTATATATTTGAATGGTTTACCATCGACCAAGCAGTACAAATCTGGATTTTAACCAGGCTATTGCTTGATTTGTTTCGGGGGTTACCCACACTTCTCACCTGGGTTGCTGCCCAAGTGTTTGGGAACCAAATTATCCCCCCCTTTATAGGGATCCAATCCCGCTGCGACTGAGAACTATTGGAGGTTTGAAAAGCCGAACCTCAGCCTGGTATTGGCCTTCAAACACTATACTCTGAATATGGAGGTTTCCGGAAATGGTGGTAACCCCAATAGCTGGATGGTTTATAAGGGAAAATCCCAATCTAAACATGGATGATAACTAGGGGTACCCCCATTTTTGGTCACCACCATATGATGGGATTTCTAGGGAATGATTTTTTTTCGAGCAAAACACGAGAAAACTGATTTGATTTGTAGATGTAGGCAGCTGATGATCAGGGATATCTACCCGGTTCCATGCTGAAGCGTCGACAAAAATGCCCTTTATGTTGACAGAGACCTCGGAGAAGACACTGTAACACCAAAGAACACCTACCTACCCAATCAACTGTAGAATGCTACAGATACAATAGATCTTCAAAATAAATTTGAGCCATTCCAATCAATATTCTGTAAATACTACATAATACTACATATATATATAAATAGATGCTTTAGTTGCCCTTTGCAACCCATTTCTTTGGTCAGTTTCAATCCATTAACCACTATCTATCACTACACGATCAATCACTACTAGTAATCACCAGTTTCACCACTAAAAAAAAAATGGTGACTATGGATCCATTGGAAACCAAGGAGTTTCAGCCATCTGGTGATCTACACCTTGTCGTCCTTAGCCGAGCAGAGCACTCCTGTGTCCTTTTTGCTGTCAGACGCCTTTGCCATCGTGGCCAACCTGTTGGGCGCCGCAGAGACGAAACATGTTCTCCGGGTGGGTGAGAAGTACCCGAATTGGTTGGAAATGGTTTAATATTATGGAATATGATTGAATTATGGTTATAGTTATATAAAGCTATGCTACTGCTATTGGAAATTCTTTGGATTTTTCTCGAAAAAAAATGGATCTATGGAAGATTTTACAGAATAGTCTATGGAGACGTGAATAAACAACTGCAACTGGCCATGTGCAGCTGGGCCGGATCAGGTCTTTGGTGGATCTGGATTTGGATGAAACCGATCTGGGAGGCACCTTAGTGCCTTGGAGCAGATTTTTTTGAGGAAGCGACCGGTGATTTTCGTTTTGCGTTTTGCGTGTTTTTGTGATCACAAAAACATCGTGACTGATCAGATTTTGGACAGATTGCTGATGCCTTTATTGGGTTTTATGTCCGGGAAGCGAAGCGGTGATCGCGCATGCCCATGAGTAATTATAGCAACACAATACCACATATGGTTGCTGTTCTTAATTCCATTCGTTAGTTCTGTAGCTATATAGATGGCGTTATTGAACAGCTATGGACGATGTCAAAACATCTATAGATCATCTAATAGTTAGTAAACATTTATCATTTATAATAGGTAATAAACATCTAAATCTAGAGGAATCTATAGGAATCCATAGGTCACCACTAGTTTCAAGTCCCATGTCTTTCCCATGGCATTTTTTCATCGCTTCCCTTCATCTCAGGAATGGGATGAACCCTTGGAGACTGCCAAGGCCTTTTTTTTTGTGGTGGTTTTGATGTGTTTTTTGGGTGAATCTGTCTGGGTAAAGCAAATAACGACCTCACTGTTCTCCCTCACTGGAAATCATGGTTTTTATTTTAGGGGAATCATCCCCAAATGGCCGAAGTATTCAGGTTAGTGAATTATTATAATTTACCCAGATCTGTGGGTGAATCTGTGGGTTCTTGTTTCAGCAGACTTCATGTATCGGAAGAGTTTGTGACATTTCGGACATGTCACCGAATGTCACCGACATGTCACCTGGGCGCCGGAATCCAACGACAGCATGTTTCAAAAGTCATGAAAGTCAGTGTCCTATGTGATCTGTTGCTCAGTTCTTGGGTAGACATTCCAGAACCGTCGCACTCTGGTATACCTGAGGGTTATACCTGGATTCGCTGAGTAGATGAGTTGCTGAATTTTCTCAATGGGAACTGCACCGGGGGCCCGGGGGAACTATGCAGAAGATGTTCCAATTTTGGTGGTTTCTGAAGCAAAGCCAAGAATATTCCGTGCAGCAGGTCACTCACTACATGATCTACTTCATGAACGCCAACAACACCAATGAATCAGACACTCGCGACTTGGCACCACGTCGGGGTCTCTACAAAAGGCTATTTGACTGAAAATCTGCTGTGGAACGGAAACATGTTCCTGTCTAAAAATGGTGGATACTTCATAAAATTGCCATCAAAACATGAGGAAAAGTAATGTTAAAGATATCTAGACTATCATAATTCACCATCAAGTTTTGCTGATGTTTTTCCCGCAAACAAAAATCAGCCAAACCCAGTTGCTAATTCTCCAGATCCCCCCCTAAAAAGCGGCCAAAAAATGGGTCCAGGTGCCTATTTCGCCAACGTCTCTGTGGGTGTTGATACGTTGCCAGTGCCACCTGAGACGACATTGAGAGGCGACCGGGGGGTACAAGATGCATCCATTTTCAGGGCTCAGCTTCCATTGCCATCATTCGGAATACCCTCTGGTAAATTAACATAGACCCTGAAAATAACTATAGTTTTAATGGACACTAATCTTCCAACCCCTATCTGCCAGGGTCTATGTTAATTTACCAGAGGGTACATCATGTTACAATGTTCATTTTTCTAGCTCATATCGAATGGGTCATACGCTCCATGTATTCAATATTTATCAACTTATCAACATTTGCCGCGAAAAACACCTAAATGTAGCTATACAAAATATTCCAGCGCCATGCAACACGTGGAACCATGAAATATCGATCTCCAGTCCATTGATCCACACCATCCATCTCCCAGGCTATGGCGGGTTATCAGAGACCACCCACGTGGGCATCTACACGTTGTCCACGTTGGTGGAGCAAAGCACACCGGCGATACTGGAGATCGTGGACGCCTACGCCACGGTGATGGGCACCTTCTTCGTGGATAAGGCACGGTGGCAGATGGCGATGGGGATGGGATTTACCACATAGCTATGGAAAATGGTTCATTTATAGAGGGTTTATGATGATTTACCTATCCAAAATGGTGATGTTCCATAGCTACGTTAAATAACCAAACGGTAAGCCATATTTGACATGGGATGTAACCATAAAAGCACGGGATTTAATGGTGGTATTATTGGGGATATCTTGGGAGATAGAGGGATCTAACCTTTAAGCATTCTAATTTGGGATAATGGGAATTTAATGGGATAAGATGATCGGCAATATGGTAGATGAGGGCTGAAACTGATACAGTATGTGAACCCAACAATAAGTATCGTTTGAAGTGCTTGGATTCATCATTCTTTGTGGCTGCTTTGACTTGGACATTAGTACAGATGTCTGTGAATCAGTTTCCAGCTGGGATGCGTGCCACCCAAGTACTTCCCATGTCCAATCCATTTCATAAGTGGTTTTATTCACCAACAACGGAAAAAAAGATTAGGTACTTGCAGTATTTGGATATTTCACAAGAATATTGTACCTTTTTACTGTACCTTCCACTTACACTTCCTGGGTCTCGCACACTTCCCACACCACCCATGCCATTTTTCAGGGGACGGATAGACCTGACAGGACTTGGATGCCTTGGAATTGGGCGGCCGAATCAACTGGCAGTACCCCAGCGATGTGTCCCGGGCGCCCCGGCGGAGAGACGTTGGTTTTAGCGGTGGTTGAGGATCACCAGTTGTGGCCAGTTGTGGCCACTTATAAGTCAGTTATAAGTTATAACATGTTATAACCCCATTTATGGAACCAAAACATACATGAAACGCCTTTTTGTTTAACCAGTTGTAACTGGGAAATGGCTTCAACTGTGGGGTGCTAAGAAAAAAACTGGTGTTGCTGAGCTTATCTTCAACATATTTGTGATGGATGGTGTTTGGGTCAAAGTTGATGTATTCTTAGTGGAAAAAAACAGGTCCCAGGGGTTAGCGTCCGTCTCAGGTGACCAACTACAACATCTACCTGGCGCAAAGCATGGATGGCTTGAACCGTTCCCAACGTGGCAATGTGGCAGGAGTCCCATATGGATTTGAATCCAGGGTATATAACTGGTTGGTCATTGATTTTCACTGAGTGATCTGTTGTAACCAACTACAACTGACCATTGTGCGGATTTGGTAATGGTTAGTGCTTGTATGTGCTTGCGGTATCTAAACAGATCCATGACTGCGTGTCAGGAGTAGACTTCCTGGACATTCCGCCTGACACCGCCTTGGAGTCCTACTCGCAACCTGGTTCATTGATGTTTGCTTGAGGGATACTACAATTACTACCAGGCTCCAGCAGCTTCATCACGTTTTGACTCTGGCCCCCCCAATCTTTGGAAGTTCGTTGATGAGTGGTTGGATTCCACGCGAATCCACGGCAGGGAAAAACATGGCCGGTGCCCAGGCACGTCTTGGTCTACACGGAGTCGTCGCTGGTCGAGCAAACGACACCTGATGCGTTCCTTCTGAGCGACGCGGCCTCGAGCGTTGCTTGGTGGGACACGGGGGACACGGGGGACTGGGCACCAGGGGATTGGGCAAGTCCCATCCAAAACCATCCAAAACTGGGATTTAACCACTGAGCAATGGAATTTGCGTCCCCCAAAACCTGAGTTGATAAGCATAACTAGATCAACAGGCAGGATTTTGACCGCTATTTCGAGTATTGAACGGCCAACTGCTTAACATCATTCACCCCACGGCATCGAATCTAAGGTGCAAAACGTGAGCTTTCCCGATGAGGATTTGGATCTGTTAGACCTCGGGGGTCTGTTAGAATGGCTGGCGCCTGTGGACATGTCCCAGGCTGGGGATGGCTGAAGATTTCTGGCTGCTTGCGATTTAAAAACATGACGCACGTGGTGTGTAAATGATACCTCTATGATCATTTGAATGACACAATACGCAACTAGATGATTTAGCATGATTTAGCCATTTACAACCACTATCCCTCAATTGTAATATGTGTACATAGTTTATCATAATGCTAAACCATCAAGTTTTGGAATAAGTCGCTTCTGTGGTTTCCTTGGAGCAAACGGTCATGGTGGTCATCCACATGGCTGGGGGTGACCTAGCCTGGGCTGTGGGCCACAGGTGACTCACTACATGGTGTACTTTGCAAAGCCCTTGGAAGACCCAGCCGCATGCCCCTTGTCACAGCTGCCAGCTTGGGAAAATCACGATCGGTTTTCGAGTTGATGATTTCCTGAACAAAAACATGTTGTAGGAATGAGCATGATTTCAGGTCAGAACATGAGAAGACAATAAGACAGTCATGTGAGTTTGATGTTAATTTTGCCATGTCATTTTTGCCTACTAAAAAGACACGTGTAGAATTCCCAGAGCTCAACTGAAGGAATTACCTTTTCAATCACTTTATCGCAAGATGCGCCACCCTTTTTTCAGCACAAAAGCTGGGGATTTGAGGTGTCAGCACTTACCTGGTGAACGTGACCAATGACACCGTGCCTTGTCCCAGTTGTGGGGATTTGTGGCGCTTCAAACTACTGTGAGTTATATCTCATAGGATCCATGTATGGTATATATATATGCTAACATTTGGGGTATATTGATGGTAAATGTTACCATATATATATATAGCATAGATGGATCCTATGGGTATATGGCAAGCCCACCGTTAAGTCACAACCATACCATACCTGATGTTTACCACTTCTGGGGATTTCATGAGCCCGGCGTTATATTTGTCTGAAACTCACCAGTCTCACTGCTGCCCGCGCATGGTTTGTCTTGTTGATTAGGTGACCACATTTGGGCGTATCCAAATTGTGGTATACCGTATACCCTCTGGTAAACTAACATAGCTATTGAAAATGACCATTTATAGTTGATATTCCCATAAAAAATGGTGATTTTCCATAGTTATATTAGTTTACCAGAGGGTACCTATAAAATTGCACTAAAACCATGGCGACTAACCACTGGATATAGGGCCTGGGGATAGCCGATTTTTCAGATGAACCCATTTGTCATCATTTGTCTGGCAAGTTCCTTGGGTTCCTGCGGTGGGTTTCTCAGCATGGGGTACACCGAAGTTTACTAAGGGACATGCCTATTGTAAGAACTAAATATTCTATGAATTTCTATGATATATAATGATATATACCCAATCTTACCGTTTGTTTGCTGAGTTGCCGTTTGCATGATAGAAATCCTCCACCTCTCTTGCTCAAATTCACCCTTTTGGTTGGTGAATTGGTTGGTGAGACAGGTTTTAATATGTTTTAAACACACTTTTTCCTACTTGAAACTACCATAGATTGTTGTCTTTGATGGTCTAATCCCTATCCCTATGTTGACCCTATAAAGACCTTTTATGAAGCCTATATGAAGGTTTCCAAAAATGGGTGGTACCCAAAAACATCCAGAATTCGTCCGTTTTAGTATTGAAAGCCATGGTTTTGGGGATCCCCCATTTTAAGAACCCCCATCTATATACATATATATATATGTATATATCTATATAATATATATATATATAATTATAAACATTAACATACCCATATATCCCCACCATTGCCCAACAAAAAACCTGTTCTGTTTTAATCCACAGAACCAGCTCCTTCAGCTCCGCCAGGAGCTCGTTGCGGTGATCTCTGGCTCCATGTCCTTCCAATTGGATGGAGCCTCTGTTCCTTGGCCATCGAAAAAGTGGGACCAACTGCACCAAATTTTGGGTGACATTTTGGGGATGTCTGAAACGCGCTTGGGATTTGGCCATCGAGGTATTTCAGCAACCAAAAATGGGAACATGGGGATTTGGGTGTAAAATCATAGGATTCCGCCATGAAAGTGGGGAGACCAACAATTGTTCGTGGGGTTCAACCAAGAATAAGTCTAGATTGTAGTAAGCAACATACCACTTCGGATCAAAGAAGAATGGACATTGAACCAGTAGGAAATGGACCACAGTTCTATGCCAATAAACTTCAAACCCAGGTAATTAAATACAGAGGGGTGTAGGCAGTGATAGACTCCATCTATATCTGAGATCATATCATGCTCCCATCATGCTGGGCATGGGTCAAGTGATAGAGGGCTACGACCTCACGGCGACGTCACCCAAATGGTCTCACTTCATGTGTGTGAACATCTCTATTATATACTCAGATACATTTGTATTCTGTAGTATATATCCCCCACCGTGGTCAACGGGTTGGTGATTTGTCGTGGCTTTCACCTGATATTTTTCATCCTGCCCGGATGGGTGGCTCAAACCCCAAGAAAGCAACCAAATAACCAACCAACAACCCAACAAACAACCCAACTAATTGACTACAGTACCCAACTACCCAAGACAAACCCAGCAGTTACTACATGTTACTTCCACATCCCCCTGGGTCTACTCTCCAGCCAACTTCCCTGTAGATTTCAGAAGCCAGGCTCCCATTTTTTGTGGGAAGTATGTGCGCTAAAAACCATTTGTGTAAAGTGGATGTTTCTAACTTGCTAAACAACATACAGACGTCCAAAAGGTGCTAAAACGGTAAACCCAAAAATCACCCGGCCCCTATAACTTAATCCCTATTTTTATTGAAATAAGTTATTGCCCCTAGTTATTGACCCAATAAATCCAAGTATTGATAACTTAATTAATCCCTATAAAAGATTGTATTGCCCCAATAACTATAATGATAATCCCTATTTTTTTTTTGGGTCAATACGAAATCTTTTTGTGTCCATTGGTTTATCATCCCAGAACGGGACATGATGAAACCAGCTGATGATTCCAATCCTGTTTAAATGGGTCTGCACGTGGGGTATACCGGTATACCCTCCCAAGGTGAAGAATCCATTGTTTTTTTTGGGTGGCAAAGCTAAATGGAGGTATTCTAAAATGACGGTACCCCAAGTCACCATGGGTTTCAATAAAATGATCTAATTTGGATGACTTGGGGGTACGGGGTACCACCCCAAATGGCAATTTCAGCATCACGTGAGGCTGTCCAGGTGGAACAAGCTGTCCGTAGCACCCTGAGCAGTTCCCTCAATGTGGCGCCGGATGCCATCAACGTGGCACCGTGGATGCAGCGTGTTTGGGGATGGTTTTGGGAGTCGAGGAAGGGCCTGGAAAGCTTACCATAAATGGGTGGCAACGTTGTTATTCCTAAATGGTAGGGTATATGCCATTGGGTTCATCACATTATGTGAGAGAAAAAAAGGCGTCAAAACGTCGTTGCCTTTCGGGGGTTCAATCCTTTGAAACGACCTAAAATCGGCCAAGGTGTGAAGGGCAATGCAACCAGGAGTGGTGGTCACATGTATTGGAAATGGGATCGTTTTTCAGGGGAGGCACACCCACCATGCTGTCCTAGTCCCAACCTGATGTACTCAGCAGACTGCATGTGGGAATGTTCAAATCGAACATGATTTAACATGGTCTATGCGGATGATACTGTGGCATTGACCCACTGGACAACCACCCATGTATTGTGACATTGGGCATACCACATTACAGGTACACAATCGCTATGCCCTTGGCACCAGCATGTCCCTTCTCATGCGTTGGCTTTTCAACCCAACTTGCTCACAAGCCAGGTGAAGCAGGAAAATGCGTGTGTTTTTCTCACCAGCCATATACATATTATATGTACTAGTGTGACTAGCACATAGTATATGATATTGTGTATATATACGGTAGTTGTATACGTCTGTATGTATCATCAGATACTGTTCCAGTCTTTCTCGTTGCTGCCCAAAGCAAAGTGACTTTGGTATATTCAAAATTAGTTTTGGGGCTCATCCCCTATTCCCCAAAACATGCATGTTTTGTTTTTGAATTATCTTTAAACCTGCCGTGATTGGTTTCTTCATATAGCAGGCAATTTCTCATCTTAGTGGTCATAGTGAAGAATACTGTTTGGTGGTTTGGAACATGATCTGAATCTGTATTTCTCCATATATTGGGAATGTCATCATCCCAACTGACTTTCATATTTTTCAGAAGGGTAGGTCAACCACCAACCAGAATAGTCTTGACCCACCCCCACATGTACGAATCGTTGTATTCCCCACTCGCCTCAGGTGATTGTCAGTGGTGCTCGACGTTTAGAAGAACGACTGCTGCTTGGTATTTCTGGATCCTTCATGCGCTCTTTCTTCCGACTTCAAAATATACAAGCAACTCCAGCTATTTACGAGTTTCTATTTTTTATATATGCGGATTTTCACCGTCATGTTCGAATTTGCAACAAATTTGCAAGGGTTTTCAGCAACAGAGTCGATTCAGATATTGACACCACCTTGTGACTGCTGGCAAAACCCAACATGTTCACAATTATACCCGCTAGTTAAATTTAACCGTTGCTGTGGAAAAGATGGATGATTTAAATTAGCATTTTGGGGGCATACCCCTTTCTCAGACACACTGAAATATCACATTCCAATTTATATATTTCCATACCCACACGGCACATTAGGCTGTTTCCACCACCACGAACGAGGCGGCGGCAGCGTCAGCTGCATCAGCACCTTTGCCGGTGGTTTTTGGCTCAAATGGAACCAGGACTGGATCCTGAGTAAGGACTCAGGCCTAGGGTTCGGTTGCCAGTCCTTCACTGCCGGATTTCGGCATGGAGTGCGGGCTCAGTTCTGAGCTACCTGCAGAGCTCACCGGATTATTCCCACGATTCTCGCGGTGACTGCGGGGATGCTTCATCTCATTGTGGTGAAAGGCTTTGCTCGGAAACTGGGTGCTGATATCCTTGAGCACTGCACAGCTGACAAGCTCAAAGAGACCGTTTGCAAGGCTTACGAGAACATCGGCATCACAACATCTTTGGTGATGACCACGGTCGTGGGTTTGCTGATAGAAGGCCATGAAATTAGCCCAGCATATCACTGCCCTGATCCACGCTTCATCATGCACCTGAGATTGACCTTTGTCACCGTGAATTTGCTGTGTATCCGCGCGAGCGTCGTTTGTGTCCTGTATGCAGTGGTGAGTCATTTTTACCTCAATGCCCTGACAGAGGTTGACGTCATGCACTACATGACGACGGGGAATGGATGCTATTACGTGGGTAAGACGGCCATTTACTTGGTGGAAGCCTACGTTCTTTTCGCTTTGGCTATCACATTGTGGATGGGATCAACCTATGGCATTGCAGTCTTCATCATCATGAGCGTGGGCCTTCTGCAAAATAGCTGGAAAGTGATTGAACTTTGGTGGAGTCTTGGTAAATATGCTCCTCCAGGTGCAGAGGATAAACAGAGACTCAAGGATCAAATTGACCTTTCGGCGTCGCGGAAGAGTTATGCCGTAGATGATGGCACACTGCGGGTCAGGTTAGGTTTGGCAAGTTCCTCGATCAGTCCGAAGCCTCTCCGAATGCCACGGAGTGAAGCTCCGTGCTCCGGCAAAGCCGGTGACATTTTGACTGCAAGTTCATCCGTCCTGCACTTTGGATGACACCGGGTGAAGGCTCGGACATTGCAAAGTGCAGACAGGACTTTTTATTTTGAAGCTGGAACCCCAGCAAAGCTGGAGCAGTGTCCTGCAGAACAAACGAGTGTTGAAAATACGTTGGCCAGTGGCCAGGGATTTCAGTTGTCTTTCGTGACCAGTGGCTTTGTTGCAACTGGTCTTTGTTTTGTTGTAACTGGTTTTGGTTGGATTGCTTGGAATCGCAGTTCCATTCGCAACGAGTTTCCAAACCGATCCCAAATCGCTCGCCCAAAACAACAACCATCTTGCGGTCGGCTAAAAATAGCAGATTTCACACAAGGTTGGCGCAAAGCTGGACGGTGAGCTTTACCCTGGTGGTGCCCGTTGATGCGGCCAGCAGTGTCATCAGCGCAGCCAATGGACATAGCTCGAAGCTTAGGGAGGTTGGGATGGACACAGATGATTTCCTCAGAGGGTTGGTTAATTGATTTTAGATGATTTAAACACTTGTTTAATGAGTTTTGATGATTTTAAAGTTTTTAATGGATATGTTAAATGAATTTAAGAGTTGTTAAAATGATTTTGGGCGATTTGAAACGGGGATTTATTGGAATTCACCCAGAATTTATAGGGTGTCTTATTGGCTTTTGATGATGAAGCATATGAGGATAGAAAAGTGGTTGCAAAGCCTCTATTGGTTGATGATTAGTTCCCGTTTCCATGGGGTTTTAGTCATTAAACGGATGGGGATAGAGTCCAGAACTGATGGGTGATTGATGATGTCGATTGGTTTTCTTGGGGTCATGCTACCATGTTTTAATATGTTCTATATATCTGAGTTTACCATAGTCCATGAACAGAAATTTCCTATTAACCAACCCGGATCCATTGGAATAACAGGGGGGGTTGAGCATTACACATATGGTGATTTAAGGGTGACTTACCTAGATTTACTGGTT
>Ga0126342_10008855_pt1 | contig 18025 bp, 22 predicted proteins | sample Cyp1metagenome_FD_92528 | JGI IMG/M metagenome (GOLD analysis project Ga0126342, IMG submission 92528) | Coral microbial communities from Lord Howe Island, Old Settlement Bay, Australia - Cyphastrea 1 metagenome | ecosystem: Host-associated > Invertebrates > Cnidaria > Coral ... | reverse complement strand
GGGGACCCTTCGGGGGGACCTTAAGCCCCCCCTTAAGCCCCCCCTTAAGCCCCCCTTCGTACGAAGGGGGTGGGCCCGGCCTCATGTCCGGCTAGGGCTAGCAAAGTGTCGCGCAAATACAAATCATGTAAGCCTGATAGGGTTACTGTCGCTGGCGTCAGCAGTCGACGGAGGATCTGAATTAACGCATCAGTGAGTTTTGTTTTGCGCTCATTGGCCATACGTCGCACCGGTATGTCTGGCTGGAGGATGCCCATGGCCAGCGGGAGCCGCGCCGGGTTCGCTTGGGCAAATACCAGCAGTTCTCGACGACTTCGCGTGTCCCCTAGGAACGCAAGTTGCTCAAGGACTATGGAGAGGGTGGTATTCAGCTCAATTGGTTTTGGCCAATCAGTGTCAGGGTCAAAGCAAGCAGTGTTAGCGAGATGTTGGAGTAGGAGCCGGCCGCAGAATATCTGGGCTGCTGGTTGGGATACTAGGACTAGTTCGAGGGTTTCACTTTTGTCTCAGGCAGGCGCCCAGCGCCCCAGCCGCATCTGCCAAAATGGATAGCTAGGTGTGCATGCTTGTTCATGCACACGCGCCACACCATGCTTTGACTATCTCTGCAACGAATCCACTCACCAAAAGAAAAGCAATGGCGAGTCACAAGTTGAACTCGCAAAAATACCATTAAACATGATCCTGGAAACTCAAAAGTGGTGTAACACGAAAGTTTCGAGTGCAAATGTTTGCTTGCATCCTTCACTCGCTTGATCAAGTTTCGAAACATCGAAACACTGAAAAACACCCAAACAACATGCACCTGTGCAGTGAAGGTGGAGGAGAGAGACTCTGACACTCCTCCGGCTTGCAGCTTTTCAAGCTTGATGATTTGCTGAGACGGAACTTCTGGAGTAATTTCTGGGATTTGTTTTGTTTTTGTTTTTTCTGTTGGCATCGTGACAGCTTCTGGATGATTTGGAGCTTGTGGCAGGCTTTTTCCGTTTGGTTGCGGTTTCTATTTTCTCACTAGAGACTTGGCACAGTGTCAGGTGGTTATTGATGTCGCCATGCGGTGAACCGCAGCACTCGAGTTCCTCCACCAGTTCACTTTTGCTGACGGCCACGTCTATGCATTAATCAATCAATTCACTTATCTCTGCAACATGCAATCGAACGTGTTGAACGACCTGGCGGAGCCAAGAGGCGTCGGACGGAAAAAGGTGAACCGCAGCACTCGAGAGGAAAGCTGCGCTGCGTATGTCATGTCGGCATGGCATTCATCACATTCTAACTTTTTTTTTGTCCGAGCCCGTTGCCTTTTGGCGGGTCTACGGTCTTGAGTCTTACTCGCGGACCAGCGGGGAATCGAACCACCACCGGCAGTCTGTCAGCGCCACAACAGTGCCGCGATACTAACTGAGCCACGAGGACGACTAGCATTCATCACACTGTGACATTGGCATCGTGTGCAAAGTTCTCAAGGACGCCATGGCAAAGAAGTAATTTGACATCATCCTAAGCTGCAACCCTGCTAGTCACCCCCCCCACCCCCCGATGACCAAATGATCTTATTAGGAGGGGTCTACGGGAAAAAGTGAAGAAATTATCCAGTCATGGATCAGCCATGTTTGTTAATTTGCTATGTGGTTAAATTGCGTATATGGCAGAGTTGCCACTGGAAATGCAATCCAAGTGCAGATAGCCAGTCGTCATTGATATTGGCCATGCTATTCTTTCGGCTGTGTTGGTTTTTGTGTCAGGCGTATTGGTTAGGAGACGAACTGGCTGATGAGGCTGATGCAAAGTCAGAGGTGGGCAAGTCATCTCGCACATCGGCTTTGACCATTCCTTCCATAACTGGGTGCGATTGCTTATCCTGTATAATTTGCAGGATCTCTTCAATGAGCTTGGATGGGTCGTGGACAAGCGCCTGTGCATCTGCTAGAGGTCTGTCTACGGCCACAGCAACCAGCATTTCGTATCAATCCTTTTTGATAAGGGCGGAACGTCCAGTTTGCATCCGGTGTAAGATCGCGAAAGCTTGGTTCTCACAAATACTCCTTTCCCATTCCTCCATAGCTCTACGTGCTAATGATCCAGTTTGCGGTGGGGCATTCCGGATTTTGGGGTTCCAAGCGCTTGGAGAAAGGTACTTTCGGGAGTCGGGCAGCTGGTTTGCTGGCAGCTGCTGTTGCTGCACGATGAAGGTCGTTGGTTGTGACAGCCTGTGAGTTAGTCACCTTTTTGGTGATGTCTGTTTCGTGGTCTTTCCATATCTGGCGCATGTCTTTGCCGGGCTTGGCGTCCATACACCAGCGGTTCCACACTGCTCGTATGTCCATTGTGCTGCTGTGAAGTTGAGTTCTAAGAGATCCCCTTTCACATCATATGCTGAGAAGGTCGGTCAGCTCTTGAAACGTGGCAGTTCTTTGTACACACCATTGCTTAACTGCCGCCGTCAAGGTGCAGTGGCCATCCGACTGGCATTAGGGAGTCTTCAAGCAATCCGTCACCATTTTGTTCAATGACGGATCCCAACAGCGGGACGTCAATGGTGGCCTTGAGGCTGATATGTGATCTGTGGCACTGCCATATTTCAGCTGCTAAAAGTCCGCGGGCTGCGACTTCTTCTAGGGCTTCAAAGTGTGGCTGCTCACGAAGTGGAATAACATCTTCCTTGATAGCGAGCCGCAACCCATGCATGGGGTCAAGAGTGTTGGGTGTCCCATCCGCAGCTGCTCTGGCAACAGTTTCGTCTTCAAACCATGTCGGGCGGAAGACCTTTACTCCCATTCCATTCTGCGACCGCAAGCTTTATGTTTTCTCGACGTAGGCTGTGGTATATGGAAGGGACCATCCAGGCTGGGATGAATACATTGATGTAGTTGACATTCGATGCAACATTGGCGCCTTTGGGTTTGAAGTCAGCATTGATACAGCGGATCTGTCCATCAATGGTTTTCCGGTATGATTCATTGCGATCAAGAGCTGAGGTCTCCAAACATCAAATTCCAACTCTGCACCGTCGTTAGCCAAATGTACTTCCAAATTCCTGTACATTTGCTTTGGCTGTTTCTGACTTGCAGTGTTGAAAGCGACGTTCCATGCTGCATCAAAATTGACAGAACCAAAATCAACCTGTTAGAAATGTCGCCGAAGTTCTTCTTGAAATTGACGCAGCCCTGGCACTGCTGACACATCTGAAGTGCTGCGTGTGCCACCCAAAGTGACGATAGTCGTCCTCGTGGCTCAGCTAGTATCGCGGCACTGTTGTGGCGCTGACAGACTGCCGGTGGTGGTTCGATTCCCCGCTGGTCCGCGAGTAAGACTCAAAGCTCACAGGACCGTGCCTCAGGGCATAAACGGCCGTCCGAGCAAAAAAAAAAGTGCCACCCAAAATGACGATGGAGGTCTCCAAAGTGCTGCGCCTGCCACTAAAAATGCAACTCGTATCTTATGGCTGACCACCCAACACGCAAAGCAGCGCGCTGCATTGCAAAACACAAAGCAACGAACAAGCAAACTGTGAACAAACAGTTGGTTGATAACAGGGAAAATTCGACGCAAACACAGCTCGTCAAAAATTCAAGCACATGAGTGCAAATTCAAAATTCGGATCATCTCAAAAAATCTCGCCGGTAAGAATCTCTCGAACGAAAAACGAGAAAAACCGCGCAAATAAATCCACAGGTGTGGACATGCGGTAGAAACCAAAAACTCAAGGGAATCACAAACTGCTGAAGTTGCTGCATACCAGTCTTTGTTTTGTTTTTTTGTTTCACTCCCAAAAATGGTTCCCTGAAAGCTGCTACCTCTGCATGTTTTACCCATTCCCGACAAGTCTGCCAGGATTCACCCAAGCTCGCTTTGTTGGGCTATTCAAGAAATGTGCCAGGCTCTTCGTTGCAAATTGTAAGTCAAAACGTTCCTGACTCACATACATCGCAATTCTAACCAAAGACCTGAACTCTGCACTCAAAGTTTCAGACAGAGGCTGCTCCATTGCAGCATCAAGGGATGGAGGAAGTGTTGCAAGGGGTCTTGCAAAGTTTCGGAAGCTTTCCATTTGCTTTTGAATACCTTTCGAACATCGCATGTACATGCTTTTCCTCGGGATACACTGATACCTCTGCATACGGTATTGCGGATTTACCACATGAAACCTTTTCAGAAACTCGAAGCCTCCACCAGAATTTCTGTCAACCAACGTTGAGCTCAGCTTGAACTGCTCTTTCAATCCAGGAAGAAAAGAATTGTTGTCCACCCAAGAACAATCCACATGTAAAACCATCGCGCACTTTCTCTGAATCCTCAAAACACGCAAGGCTGCTCGATGCATATCGTTGCATTGAACTTCTTCTGCAACACATTGGTAAAGTGCTGATACCAAAGTTTGGCTGCATCCCTTTGTCCAGGGAGGCACAACAGAATCACCAATTCCAACAAGTTGCCATTTTTTTTTCAACTCTCGGTGTCGCTTGTGGCACCTCTAGAAAAGCATCTGCAACATCCAAAGTGCTTAACACCGCATTTCTGCAAAACTCATCTGACATTGCAAGTGCAGGAAGAAACTTCACAATTGAACTGCTGGAAGATTCGGTGTAGACATCTTCACGCGCATCCAACCAGTTGAACTCACGTGAGGCGTCCTCGTGGCTCAATTGGTATGGCAAATTCTTGATGACGCTGACGGACTGCCGGTAGTGGTTCGAATCCCCGCTGGTCCACGATTCAGACTCAAGATTCCCGAGATTGCACAAAGACCGTGTCTCAGAGCAAAAACGGCCGACTCGGAAAAAAAAACAATTGAACTCACGCGGAACCAATCGCGATCGACGCAGCCACCCAGGATTTGAACTACCAGCGTTCTATTTTCATCATAGCTCACTGTTTTTATTTTTCCTCCAAGAACGCACAAATTTTGCACTCAACTGAGTTCCAAGCACGCCATTGTAGCTGTTATGCCTGAATCACCTTCATTCCAAGCAACCTGTCAATTTCAGCTGAATCCGCATAGCCATCAATGCGTTGCAACTGCGCTCTTCAAGTCGTAGGTCTTCGCCTGGAGAGAGGCGTTTTTGCCACACCGTGGCGCAACTCACCCTTTCTTGGATCCGAAACTTGATGTTTCATCTACTGCTGCAGACTGCTTGGGGCGTTTTCTGGTGGAAGTGCAAGAGGCGAGACAGCTGAAATTCAAAAGGGGGAGGTGCAGCTGACCTCGGCCCACGTTTCAAAAAGAAAGAGTTGAGCGCTGCACTTGCACCAGAACAACACGATGAAGCTCTTCGTAGAAGATCGAATTGTGATGTTAGTGCGAAGGACAGTCATGAACGTGTGCAGCAGTCTTTATCCATGTGGCAATTTCCAGTTCAAGGGTGGAGTGGGCGGGTTGCCTTTAAAAGGCGATTTGATGGCCAAAAGGCCCACCCACTACCACCACTTTTGTCCATCAAACCTAACCGCACTGTACAGTGCAGCTGACCTCGGCCCACGTTTCAAGAAGAAAGAGTTGAGCGCTGCACTTGCGCCAGAACAAAACAAGTCTTGTTTTCATCATGGCTGTCACATCATTCTAGCCACAAACTCCCCATACTTCAAAACTGTCCACATTCCATACAATTTTTTTTGAACACCATTTGAACAAGGTAGCTTACTTTGTGGTATGCACTGGCTGCTTTCAAGTGAGTTCCCACACAAGTATGTGCGCTGAAAATGTTACATTCATTGTGGTATGTGCGCAGTTTTTGCGGTATGTGGTAATGCACAAGGTATGTTTTCCCTCTAGGCAGCCTCAACCCACTATGGATCGCTATGGTCTACAAAAGAACGGCGGTATTATGCGCTGGCCTTGTGGAGTACGTTCCCAGAAAGGTATGTGGAATACGATTTTGGTATGATGTACGGAATTTTTCTTTGCATGGAGAAACCACTATTTTAGAAACATTGCCTTCTTCTTGCGCTTTGGCTCGGATTTTCTCGTTTTTTTTCTGATGGGATACCGTTCAAGACTGAAAAATCACGAGCAGTTTGTGACAAACCAGCAGGCACCCTCACGAAACCACTCTGAAGGGGAGAGATTCAACAAGATTATGCATCATCAAACATGTATTCAACATACGTATATAGACAAGATACGGGGTTGCTGCAAGAGAAACATGTGAAAACTCGCTTGGGTGCCAAGGATGCACCCCGAAACCGGTTTGACCCAACAGCTTCTTGAGTTAAAATTTTGTCATGTTAGGGCTCTAAATTCATATTTTTTGTAGGGTTCTAAGCATATTGTGCAGTGCAATTGTGTGCAAATCATGCATTTGAAAGGACGTTGGCACTCTGAATTTGGGTTGTGAGGATGTTTTTGTTGTGTAAACTGTTAATTAATCAGGCAGACGACTTCTATTATGTCAATGTGACATTCTTTACTTTTTTGCAATCAGATCGGAACTTTGTTAGTTTCCTTTTTTTCCATTCTTTCATCGGTTTGTTCCGGAGCTGCATCATTTTCTGACGTGCGATTGACAAGAATATTGGCTCAAATGGCATAACAGAACCATTTGTGGAACAACTACCAAAGCAAATGAAACAAAACTATTTTCATCACCAAATGCACCAACTCCACTTGATTTGACGGTTTGGGGTCCGAACCAAGATCACAACCATTGGAAAACAAACAACCAATATTGCCAGTACCAAAAAAAAACAAATCACGGGACTCGCAAATTAATTCAGACCTCCTGCATTGAAATAACATCGATGGAGGCTTGCGGACACTGCGCCACTGAATGAGAGTTGCGGTACAAACATAATGTAAAAAACATAAAACGCACGTTTTACAACAAATATTTTTTTGGACAGTTTCATTTTGTTTTCTTCTGGCGAACATCGTTACGGGAACAAATCCATTTGGTAGATTTGGAATTGCAACCAAGTGTCTTGTCATCTGGATTAATTACAGTAAATTCTAGTTGAGTTCCATGGGTGTATTTGGTTTGACGTGTGCAAAAATTCGGGTATTTCGGGAAAATTTTGTTTGCCCAATTTTTTTGTTGCTTGCGGTTTCAAACTTCAGAGCTGTTATGCACAGTGAACAGATGTTGAAAATCCAGACGGAAAATATGCAACCGGCTGTTTCCTCAAAGTGTGATGAAAAAAAACCCAGCATTCATTTGCATCGATTTGTCACTGATCCTTGGTGTCAGGGTGAGTTGATGAACAGGTTGCAACTCTTAGAGGCCGGATTGGTCATGGGGTTTGACACTTTCGGATCCAAATATTTTGATCGAGTCAAAATTGACATTTGCGTATTCAACATGGCTGTATATCAAGATTGACAGATAACTACGTGATGCAATATGTTTTGTCATCTTTCTGACTTCATTGACAAATAAACATCCGAAAACAATCAAACATTCAATTGATTTGGTCTCAACACCATGCGGATCCAGAATCCTGCGGATGATAGGTACTGGACCCTTGAGCGGAAAATCTAGTTCCGAACCTTTGGCTGGGCTATCTACTATATACTATATAGTTATTTTTTGTTTCGTAAGATCATGTTAATAGTGGTGAATTCACTTCGAAGGGTCAGAAATTGCGCTATCAAACTAGATGATGAATGTCTAGTCTAGGCCTCTTGCATGAAGGTGGTCAAGGACCGAGATTTGTTCGAGAAGGTTTTGTGTTGATGCAGTTTGCAAAGTGTTTTTTTAATTTCAATGAATTCAAATTAAATTTTAACCCTGGAAAGATACGCTGCTGACTTTGAATTTTCCCTGTAACTTTGTTTTTTTCCTCCTCTACTTGCTCAACGGTTTGACCAGGCTCAAGTCGGAGATCTTCAACGGCGTTTCGACTCAGTCAGCCAGACGGGGTTAGCGCATGCGGCCTAAGGGACAGTGCAGGTTGGATCGTTTCCATGTGGGTATCCGAGAAACTTATTGGAACAACAAATTAGTACACAGTGGTTTTGGGATATTACGGGATATTCAAATTTGAGTTGTGACCTTGGGAATCCTTGGACAGGTAGTTTTGATACAGATGTTATTGGAAACAAGGCTGCTGCGACTCGCATTCATTTTTTCCAGCCAAATAACACAACACTCCCAAGTCCATGCGCACACTCCGTCTTGCAAGCCGCGCTGGCCAGGTCTCTCGGGAAAAGATTCTGGAGGTGGCATCTCGGGACCTACAAACCGCTAAAGAAGCAATGAAGAGTGAATTACCTTCTTTGTTTTGATCGACCGTCACAACTTTTTGCTCTGGGCCTGAAATACATTCGTGAGGCAGCATTAGTTAAACTCAGGTGTTGCTATGTGTTGCAATGGCGCCGGTGGATTGCACAAGAAGGAACAAACCAAAGACAACATTTTGTTGAACCTGCACCGCTGCGGAGGTGCCAGATGTGCAGAAACGCACCTTGGCAACGACAATAGGAATCAAATTCAGTTTTGGATTCCGTTCCCTTTGTCGATCAGACTTGGTATCAACTCCTGCAGATGTTGTTGATTTGATTTAGTTCAAATAGCATGCTCTGATTGATTGGCAGTTTTGGATCTGTGGTTCTCGGAAATGCAACGCATTATATACATATTATAAAAGCAGTCTGAAAAGCAACATTTGGTTCTGCGTGTTCATTTGTTTTTCTACAGTTTTCTTTGCAGCTTGTCCTGTTTGTGTCTTGTGTGTCTTGAAAATAAAGTCCGTGGCATAGACCTGCTTGCGAAAGACGAAAGGTTTGCTGTCTAAGCTGATTGGCTGCCAGTGCCTACAAGCAGAAAAAAAAAAACAAAAGATAGGCCCAAAGGCCCAAATCGCATCATTACGTGACTCTTTGTACCGTCTCACCATGAAACTTGCCAGCGAAAGTTTTCCGTCTTGTTGTTCTGAGTTGTTCTGTCCTTTAGGTCTGCAAAGCCTTGAGGAATCCATGAACCAGCAGCGCAGCTCCAACGATGAGCGCCTGAAGGTGCGTGCCAACGTCGCCATGGTGGTAAAATTTTCTCGAACCATGTGGGTACCGGGTTCGTTTGTTTTGATCGTAGAAACTGGCTGTCTTCTGAAACCCGGAAACTGTGACGAGTGCAGGTTTTGATGTCATTTTTATTCGGAGCATTCTCTTTGCCATGCAAACTTTGGTGCATCTACAAGGATAAAGTCATCATCACTTATTCCAGTGTCCCCTTTCAGCTATCACCGTAGTAATTGCACAGTAGTGGGTGTGCCTCACGTAAAGCATTTGTCTCATGGGGTGTTAGGTTGATTTTCCTGTACCGTGGGGTGATGGGAACCTGATTTGTCTCAGTTTGCACTGCAGGTCTTGTCCTCCGAGCCACAACCTTAGACCCGGGGGTGGTATGGCTGTTACAGTAACAAACAGAATTGAACAACTGAGTACAGGATCCACTTTGACACCGCAATTCCTCTATCAGTCACGCAGCATTGGAATCGTTTGGATGATAGCCCATCAGCATGTTAGGATATTTGAATGCAAACACATAAGACCATTCATGCTGATGTTGGCTATTGAATACCCACAGGATTCCACTGCAAGGCTGCAGCAGAGCACGACCACTGTAATGCAGCAGCTGGAGCAGCATTTGTCTCATGGCTGAATAGGGGGCTCCTGAAGCTGGGAACGCCAGAAGAATGTTGAATTCTTGTGAAAGTCACTGAAAGCAAAGGATCACATGGTGATGATCACGCTGATCTGTCTACCAAATTTGGAGACGAGGGAAACTTGAAACGAAATGAAACAAATTCAGATGTCCCCCGAGTGACTTCGCTGTTTCTGTAGCACTGCAAGGACCAGCCTGGAGGAGGCCAGCAAGCAGCAGACGCAACACACGGAAAGCACCCTTAAGCACTTGGCCAAAAAGGTGGAGGACAGCACGGACACAGCATGGACGCAGCATGGACGCAGCATGGACGCAGCATGGACGCAGCATGGACTTGTATTGCGTGGCTGCTTGATAGGGATGCATTGGCCTTTTTGCAAGTCCCAGTGGTAAAGAGGAAGCTCTTTTGGGCAATGGAAAAAAAAACACGTAATTTCAGTATATTTCAGTCAAACATGTTGAAACTTGAGGACAGCTTGCAAAATGCAGCCCTGGAGATTAGCGACGCAGCACTTCAAAACATCCTGACTCAGGCTGCGGGCGCTTCAGGGGACTCCAATGGATAAGATCGCGACGAAATGTGAAGAACACTTCATAGCTGCCGTAACTTTAGTTTACTGTAATTTATTTCAGTTTCTTAGATCCACATTTTTTTTTGAACATTCTGCTAGGCAGAGAAAACCATTCAAAAACGTGGGCCTCTTCGACCTATGTGGGGAGCTCAAAGTGTCTGGAGTTCTTGAGGCTTGGTGGTGTCGACTTGCAAGGGTTGGCCACTTCTCATTCACGGTTTGAAGGCAGGAAGTCAGGTTCTTGAGAACTTACTGGAGGCATTCCAAGTTGAAATTCCAAGTCCAGCCCATACATGCACTCAATTACTCATATGATAATTTTCGAATTCCTTCTCATCAGCAAGAAACATCTATGTTCCCAGTGTACCACCGTCGAAACCTGAAGAGACTTTGTCGTGGGTCTATAGGGCGTTGCGGTGTGTCTCCGTATGGGCCACGTGCTTTGTACACACAGAGACACACACTGGTGTACAGAGCACTTCTTCGATTGCCCAGGCCTTTCCCAGACAATCGGGTGGTGCGTCAGGCCCATCTGAGTGTTCTGAAAGAAGCACAGATGTTCATTGCCTTTGCCTTTGAATGATGGGAAGCCTTCATGCGGCATGTCATTTTCTTTGATCGTGACACCTTTGAAGTGCAGAAGGCAGAAAGGCAAAGAGACAAGTTCCATTGGCTGCTGAGTCTTTCAATGTCGAACACAAGTCACTGCATCTCATTCTTGGCCTTTCTGCCGGCTTCACATAGGTGTCCAATGAACAGTGGCAGGAGTGGCAGGCGCGGTAGCAACTGCAGTAAGGACTCAGGAAGATGTTGCAGGTTCTTGTAGAAACACCTTCCCTCATCGGCTAGGGTGGATTCGAAACATGTGGACCTTTCCCCCGAAAGTACGAGTCCAGGCACAACATCCACAGCAAGGCCAGCATGCCCACGGCGCAGGCAGAGGGATATCCATGTATTTTGTTCATCTTGTGGAAACTTGCAGAAAAGCAACCGATCATTAATGTACAGAGGAGAACTTGTTGGGAAGGTCCTCAGTTGCAAGCTCTTGTGCTTGAAACAAATAGGTCAGTGGGTTGAAGGTGTTTGTGTGAAAAAAAAGAGACTTGGAGATGGTAGGCCTGGTAGGCTAGTTCTCAAGTGGAGGTCTGAGAGTACTGAACTCTGGAGATCCAAAAGATCCAAACATTCTGACATTGTTTGCAGGTCCTGCAAGTGTCCGGTCAATGTCTCCTGCAATTGTTCGCGGCCTGTCGCCAGTGATGTCTGTGCCTACGTTGAGGCAGGTAGCATTGAGACACGTTGGGCAGAGAACATTTTGCATTTTGGTTTCAGGTTCATGTTGACATGGGTGGGTGTCCAAAGCTGGCAGGGGTGGGATGCCCACAACGAGCGTCGGAACCTCAATGCAGAGAGTGAAACGGATCAACGAATCTATATATTAGACTGGGAATGCTTGGTGACACATCATGTGCTTGGTTTGTTCCCTGCCAAGTGATAAGATTGAAATCTTTGCCCACCAATCTTATAACTGCTACGTTCCATTCTGAGTCAAAAGATGTCAAAATAATCTATATACAGGGTTTTCGCATTTTTCGCTCCACAGTTGCTGCTGGGTTTGGAAGCCAAGGCATCCTTACGATCTCTCTCTCCTGAGACCATGATGGTCCCGAACTTAGATCTACAAGAGACATCTGGAGACCCAGACGAGCCCCACCTGGGTCTGGGGCGATACTGGGGCGATATTGAATGTGTACCGAGCTTTGGCAGGATCTATTTGCTTTCATCACTTTCGCCTTGTTTGCTTTCTAACAGCATGTCCGGCACTGGTAGGCCAGGGTGTAGGGTCTCAACAGAGTCTCATCAGGGACCATATGTGGAATTCCAAGTGCCAGTCTAAGTCCTTGGCCTACTAATTCTAGGCAGATAGAAAATGAAGGAGTTGATTGCCGAAACGGCTCATGAAATCAGGTGTCCATTTACAGGGCAGGACAGCATAGCTGCATAGCTTTAACCTTTTGAAGCTCAGGCGATGGCAATGTCTCCTCGTGGTGAGCTACCTCGTACTCCCTGCACGCTTTATCTTGGTTCTGTGAACGCTGCACATTTTGGTTCTGGTGAGGGTAGTACATGGTGAGATGTTCCTGTGACCCATGTCCTCTCTTTTGTTTGGCTCGTTTCAACATTTGTTGTATCAACTTCGATACCCGGTTGTCTTGGTGGCCTCTCGCCAGACAACCGCGGCCGCAGCTCCGAACCGATGATGCGGGGGCCAATCCGTGGGGAGCCCACACCGAAACCTGTCGGATCCTGTCGGATCCGGAAATGCAGGCAGATGAAGGATCTACGATGATCTACGGTATCTACGTTTTCCAATTCTCAGGAAAAAAAGCTCTGACTTGCTGGGCGTGGAATGCCCCAACAGATTCTAGCTGAGATTTTCTTAGATTTTCCATTTTCTTTCGAATCACTGCCACAAAGAATCTTGAGCATTTTCCAGTGACACAAGGCCCAGAGGCAATGAGGCGGGCGGAAAGCTGACGGGAACACGCAGTGTTACAGATGGAATTAGGGGTGAACTTGGCCAGGGAGCAGTGCAGGTCAGGAATGGAAGCGTTGCTACCTGCAAGGGTTTTTCTCCCTGCGCATGCCTCGTCTAACCATCAGTCTTCCTCCACGCAACGATCAGGCAATACCCAAGTTTATTGCAGTTTGAGTATATAATTCTCCAAAGAGGAAATGCACTGACTACGGTGACAGAATCTGCGGCTTCTCAGAGCCCAGTCACCAAGAACACTGGCAATCTGTTTAAAGTTGTTCAGAAGGGCACATCAAATGTTTTGTTTGGTTCTCTGTGTCTCCTTCTTGGTTAGTAGTCTTCCTTGCAAGTCTTGCTGTGCCCTTCCGTTTTCTCATTTGCCAGGCCGCCTCCAATGGTCAACGTTCCGCAGCAGTCCGCCCTGCATGCTTGCGGCAGCCATTTTTTCTTCATGAAGATGCTACACGGCAACTGCCACATTTCCCAGGGTTTCTGGTCCAGCACCGGTTCCTGAGCTCAGTGAGCTGGGCTGGGCAACGCCAAAGATCGGCTTCAGCATGCTTCAGCAAAGCCTTCAGCTATCTTCATTTTCAAATCTTATTACATTTTTCCGGCTGAAGATAGCTGAAGGAATTTTTCAAGCCAAATTTCCAGAAAAGAGGAGCTGTCAGGTTTTGTTCTGAACGTAGGGAAAAGGTGATAAGAGAGTCTTGGGATCAAAATGCTCCTGTCTTGCTGAGGGGCGGCTCCAGTCCTCGCAGGGCTTCTTAGCGTATATATATATATACACACTGTATATATAAATACACACTTGTGGCAACTTTTCCAGCTTGGCGCCTGAGCCGAGACAATTTGCACCAAGGCCTCGTGGTGTACCAACGCCAGTGCCCAGTGGCAGCTGGCTGAGGCAGGTGCCAGCGGCACTGCGTTAACCCGCTGAGGCTGGGGGTGTCAAGCCCTGGTGGGCCGAAGCTGGTACAAAAGTCAACCCCCAATGCATAGAGAAAAAGGTCCTGGTGAATTGTTTGACTACTTTGTAATCTTTGAATCTTTTTCCGGATCAGGATTCAGTTGCCGCTTGCACTTGCGAGTTTTTTTTGCAAGAAGTCAACGGTTCCGGAATGCACGTGCTTGACAAGGACACGACGGACACGACGGACACGACGGCCGACTCAAAGCATCCCTTAGTAACATGAGCATATTATATTATTTGGATTCCAGACCCGGTCAATAGTTCCTGTAGTCGGCCTGCTTGACGGAAATTGTGTGCTGTCAATCTTGCTCCATCTACACTTACCTGAAGGGCTAATCACCAGCCATATCGGAAAAGGATGGAAAAGGTCGAACCAATCTGTTGAACTCTTGAACAGGTCATTGACGGAGATGTGTTGAAAGAGGCTTTGAGCGGTCTTGGGCTGCCATTCACCAGAAGAGAGTGGTACAGTAGCAAGCACCTTTGGATATTTTCATGATTTTCATGAGTAATTTATGAGTGTAGAAGTGTATCATCCAAAAGAATGGGTGCAACTCCATGGCCCCCCGGATGTTCCGCTCGGCCATTGCGTACATTAATTCGCTGGAGTCTGCCACCCGCTGTCAGCCACGTTGGTGGACTCTGGGATGCATGCAGCGCAGTGCCGCAATGAGGAGACTCCGAAAAAGGGATCGCGCTGCGCCAGCTGCGCCAGTGACTAGAAATAGAGTGTTGAAGCAGCTTCAGCTTGTCTTAGATGAAGCAAGTGTGAAGCATTGCGAGCCTGTGAATATCTTCACTCTGGCTAGTGCATTCACGAGAAAGACATAACTTCAACTGTTTGGCGCCTCCAGACATGTCACGACTTTTTTGCTTTCGATGGCAAGTTTAGGTTTACATAGTAGAGGATCATCATGAACGTATCAACATCACATTTTCATATTGCGCCAACTCACCTGTTTTTCGCACCACCAAAACAACAGGTATGTGTTAGTCGACTAGAATTTCTATAGTTTCGAAGCATTGTCAAATGCGAGTTTAATTTGTTAGTCAGCTGTTCTGGCCAGGACTCCAAAGGGCGTGCTGTGGGAGGGTTTACCATGCAGAATGTTTGCGCAAGGCTTGTCACAACCATTGATTTCTGAAGTTGTAAGATGCTGATCAATGATGCTGTGATCAATGATGCTGTGTCAGCCAGACTGGGGTACTTCCGACAGAAGCCATGCAGTGAATGCAGACTCTATACGGTCTATACGGGAAGCACTGGAAGCAAGACCTTTGGTCGGTTGGGGTATCAAAAAGGTTTCAATGGGATTGTATGAAAGGGCTCCGAGGGACGCAGCATTTTGAGCAGCCGGCCACTGCAGTTTTGACCCAAGCTGGCATGGAATATCCTCCGGCTGCCGAACGTTGGGTTTGATGTCGTTGCTGGAAGAAGTTTTGAAAGTTGAGTTGCCAGCTCCCACTCGATATGACTATGGGAAAGCAATGCAGCGATGCAAGGTCAGGGGCAATTGGGACACTTGGCAGGGAAGTACTGCCAATGTTGAAATTGGATTGGTTGCTAACTGAGGTAACATAGTCAAGATTGCATGTACGATTGGTTGACAATTGGATACCCTTGGAGTGCATCAGAAGCCCCCTTTGCATCGACAGGTGCAGAGGTGCAGAAAATGATGTCTAGCCATGTCTTCTATCCTTCCTAAACACATGCACTGCATGCCAAGCTTTGCGAGGTGACTAGCTGGTCCAAGCGGTCTGCCTTTTTTCCCAGATAGCAAAGCTATTGGGGTTCTTACTCCAAGTAAAGAAGAAGGGTTGCATGTTTGCGTTTGGAGCTTGGTTAATGGCGCCGCTGCAGGGTGCCGCTGCAAGATGCTGCTGCAAGGTGCTTGTGTCAGAGTGCTGTTTGCGCTTTGGAGCTTGGTTGCTGTTGCCGCTGCAGGGTGCCGCTGCAGGGTGCCGCTGCAGGGTGCCGCTGCAGGGTGCTGCTATTGCTGGTCCCGCTGCAGAGTGCTGCTGCAGAGGCACGCTGGAGCTTGGTCGCTGGAGCTTCGTCGCTGGTGCTGCTGCAAAGTGCCGGTGCATCGGTGCTGTTGCCGCTGCAGGGTGTCGCTGCAAGGTGCTTGTATTGGAGCGGTGTTTGCGCTTTGGAGCTTGGCTACTGATGCCGCTGGAGGGGCCGCGGTGCCGCTGCGAACTCCAAAAACCTGGCCCTCTCTATCGCTCACAAATCATCCGCCGACTTCTTTTCGAACATTTGCTGCAAGGTGCTGCTGTCAGAGTGCCGCTGCGAGATACTACTCTTACTACTCTCAAACTAAGTTTGCGCTTTGGAGCTTAGTCGCTGTTGCCGCTTCAGAGTGCCACTGCAGGGTGCCGTTGCAATGTGCTGCTGTCAGACTTCTGTTGCGCCTTGGAGCTTGGTTGCTAATGCTGCTGGAGGGTGCCGCAGCAGGGTGTGCCGCTGCAGCTTGTGCTTCAGAGTGGTTGCTGGTGCCGCTGCGGGGTGTTTCTGCAGGGTGCTGGTGTCGGAGTGCTGTGGCCGTTTGAAAAAACATGTGCTATTTGGGTTCTATGCCAGCGATTGAGTGACAACTGACATCTTAGGAGCTTGCTCTCTTACTCCTGCGGGATGCTCAGGTGGGGGTCCAAAGTGTATTGAGGGAAATTTAATTTAAAGGTCTGTCTGAGACAGTTGCCATCATAATTGCATGTGATGCTGCATCATAGAGAATGTGCAACTGATGTCCTGAAAAACCCTGAAAGATTTGGGATTTTCCCAAATCTGACAGGCTTCCGTGGGGCTGGATGTGGTGACGCTGGGCGCTGGGGTGAGTGCCATGGGTGCACACTGGAAAGAGGCTCTTGACATGCTTCAATTTGCGCAGACAAATCAGGTTGAGCCTTGTCATTGCATTAGGAAGAGCCCAAGAGCCGAAACTACCATACAGGACGATACAGGACCATACAACATCCTCCGAGTGGACAAGCGGCGATTTCTGTTTGCTTCCCAAGGAAGCCAACATCATATGCTACAATGCAGCCCTTCGTACGTGTGAAAGGGCTATGGAATGGGCACGGGTGCTGTATTTGGTGGAGCAGCTACAGGCTGGGAAGGCTTTCGTACAATTTAGATCAATTTGAAGAGGATGAAGCGAATAAGTACACAGCCTGAAGATTCAAACCTTTTCAACTAGTTTTTATGGTGTCCTCAAGTGCATCCATGTTGAATGTGTTCTGGTTTTGCAGGTAGATGCTGTCCAACCCAGCATCGTCACGTATGGCACTGCAATTTCTGCTTGCGGTGCGAATGCGGCATGGCCCCTGGCTGTAGCGCTATTGGATGATTTGCGGGGGAAGCAGCTCCAGAGCAACGCAGTGGTGCCACTCGCCTTTCCGGTGGTGGTTCGAACTGTCCACGCCGAAGATTGGGGTCCTGATTGCAGCCCGGGAGCTTCCGAGGATTGAAACATGTTTGTACATATTGACTCTAAATTACTTTATGACATAGACAGTACCCGGACACAAAGATATAGTTTGAGGATGTTTGAGGAAGGTTCAAGTACAATTGATGTAAGCTGCTGAGGTACACAGCAGCAGCATCTGCTTGTGACACTGGTGCCTTGGTGAGATTTCAGGGTAGGGTATGCTGGAGCACGCTTGGAGACCTTGTGCCATTTTGTCCTGAAACATTGTGGATCCGAATTGAGACATAGTTATGGCAACTTGTCGAAGAGCATTAGTCTTGCAGAGTAGATTTTGAAAGCATCGTTTTGAATAGTGCAGCAGGCATGCAATGGTCACATTGTGTTCGCATTACGTGCTTCAATTTTCAAGTTATGGTTGTAGCTACAACGATCAATCCTTTCAATCCTCTTGTCTTATTACGCTTCAAGTGACACTTCCGTGCGATCCCAGGCGCAGTATCTGGGCACTCGGCTGTGCCGTGGCAACATGTCATTAACCTTCTGAGCGACTTCAAGGACCAGGTGCGAGCTAGACAGCAAGCAAGCTACAGAAAGGAACAATGATGATCAAATGTTGATCAAATGATGATCATTTTTTCATGATGCCATAAACATATGTGTATATATTAATATATATTATACATGCAGAAATCACATATTTTTTTTTTTCGATATTGTATTTAGATTGTATTGAGCTTATATGTTACATATACAATTAATAGAGATATGTGTAAAAATATATAATATTAGCAATGTATATATATATATGTGGCAGGGACCTTTGGGGTCTATTTCGTTCCTCCTCGCACAAACGTAATCAAACGTCATTCTATATGCATATATACTATATACACAAGTAAATATGTCTACATGTG
>Ga0126342_10008854_pt1 | contig 18026 bp, 11 predicted proteins | sample Cyp1metagenome_FD_92528 | JGI IMG/M metagenome (GOLD analysis project Ga0126342, IMG submission 92528) | Coral microbial communities from Lord Howe Island, Old Settlement Bay, Australia - Cyphastrea 1 metagenome | ecosystem: Host-associated > Invertebrates > Cnidaria > Coral ... | reverse complement strand
TATATATATACATAGATAGATAGGTATAGATAGATAAACATATATATATATAGATACGTATACACATCACATTGCATCCCCATAAACCCCACAAAATAAACATCATATGGTTTCCTGAATCCCACCAATTCCCTGTAGGTGCTTGTTAAATCCTCATTTAGGTTTGATCCCATATCACTCTTATGTAATGCATTACTGGTTGGTGGTTTGGAATAACATGAATTTTATTTTTCCATTCAGTTGGAATTAATATTCCCAACTGACTTTCATATTTTTCAGAGGGGTTGAAACCACCAAACAGTTACGTTTGGATATAAAACAAACTCTTTTGTTGGAAGAATAAAAAAAACACCCTTTCCAAAGCTACAGTTTCCTAGAAGTCCCAGGCCCCAATGGCCAGCGCGGGCATTTCATTGGAATTTCCGAGGCTGTTTGGGTTGGATTTCCGGCAGTTGAAGCTACCTCGTTAGGATCAATGGATTGCTTGGAAATGCTGGAAACCTCCGTTTTTTTGAAAGGAAGATCCATGGTTTCCTGTAGATGTCCCAAAAAAAACCAAGCGATTTTCATGTCCTGAGTTTCCCAACCACATGATAGTCTGGGAATTATCCTAAAAATTGACGATTTCTGGCTGATGCATCAAAATAATGGGGCTATGTAGAATAAGGTTTGCTTCATGACTAGCAGCGTTTGCCTTAAATTGGTCAAATATGGGTTTGCAACAGACAAACTTGGATTACACTCAAAACAAACGAGAGAAAATGATATATATATAGTTGGATCTCCCACTTAATTACTTTGATGATTTACCTATAAGAATTCTGGTTTTCAATAGCAAGCTGTAAGGAGATGTACTGAAGAATGTCGAGGAAGGTGATCCCCAAAAATGATCGACGGAGGCAGCGAGTTTGGACACTAGGTAAGGACCTCACGTCGCGACCTCACTGGAATGATGGGGAATGTAGGGCTACCCTTTGGTAAACATACAAAAAACTATTGAAAATGGCCCATGAAAATAGTTGATTTACCTATTAGAGTGGTGGTTTTCCATAGTTTTTTGTACGTTTACCAGAGGGTACAGTATCTGGGAACTATCCAACAGTTCCCAGACAAAGACAAATGATTTGTGAAATTTGTCAAGGGTTAAGAGCCAGATATAGAATATATATGGTGGTTTGACCAACAATGGATAATGGTTGCTCATCCTCCAGTGTTCTCAAACCTAGCGATCGGAGATCCCTGAACTAGACGGAGGTTTGTGCATGGGAAAATCATCGAATTAACTGAGGGGTTTTCCAGCCACGGAGCTGATTACCAACGGGTAACTATCCACGAAATGGTGGAACGTTTCAGGTTAGTGAATGGTTGTAGTTTATGCAGATCGATTTGCTCCATAAAGAGGTTGGTTATTAAATTAGTGAGAAGGTAAATATGAATGAATAGAAGCAAAAAAGAAACAAAATCCAAGAAATGGTCATTTACATTCGAACATAATCTGCAAATGGTGGATTTTCTAGCAAGCCATGTTTCAAAACCAGAGGGTAGATGCTCAATGGGAGTTTGACATGAAAGATTCGCAATAAAATCTTTGAGGGTCTCATGATCATCCCTCCATTCGTAGTGGTTATATCATGTAATTTGGTTAATCCAATGCCATAAACCAGCAACCATGACTGGGGGTCATTTTACATCCCAGTTCCAGGGGTATAACATCCAATGCCATGAAGCTCTATTGGGGATGGATGGTGGCTTTGGTTTTACAGCCACAAGGATTTCCTCGACCATCTGTTCATCCCATATGTCTGCCTGTTTATTGCTGAAAGAGGAACGGGATGAGTCGTAGTTTATACACGGTGGTGCTCCTAGATTCAGCTAAGTTGGTGAATGTTACCACCATTAACTATAATACGTATAGATTTATGCTAAAGATGTTTACCATATATATATATATATAGATATATACATATAGGTTTATATATACATATAGGTTTATATATACATATAGGTTTATATATACATTAGCTAAGTTGGCTAATACTATAGATTTATATACGTATCATAAACCCAATAGTTGGAGTCAACTGATATTCTCGGTATTTCTCAGTTGGGAATCGGGAAACTGCAACTCTGGTTGTCTCAACTGCAGCTTGGTGGAGCTTGTGCTTGGTGACAGCAGCCTCAAAGATCCAAGGCCGTCCTGGCTGCGATCAGTTGCTGCTGCATGCGGCAAAGGGAAGCATTGTAGCTCATATCAGTTATATCAGCTACAATGCTTCCCAGTTTAGGGGTGGAAATCCACCTTTGGTCGCACCTGAGCTTCCTTGGCCCATTGGGGCACGAAGATTTCTACAAATTTACAGCATACAAGCCACTTTTCTAGCAGACCAATGTTAACTTGGAAGCTGGCAATGGACGAGTCAGAGGAAGGCGATTTGCTGCTGCCGTTGTGCGATAAAATACAAAGTATTCATATGTATTCATCCTGCTTCATGGATTGAAATGCCGTGAAGATGCTGGTCATACCTAACACTGTTCGGTCCCCACTCTGTTTTTTTTGCTGAGCTAGAAGGTCTGGGCAGATCTGCCTTTGGCTGCAGCCGGCGTGGACGAAGCAACACATCTTGGCAGTTACAGAGGATACAGATGATTACTATACAAGATGGCAAAAATGATGATAATATACTATATTATATATGTATATATTTGGGAGGATACAGAGGCATCCTGTTGTTGGCAAAAGCTGAGGGTGTTTTGGGTAATCTTGCAAGGTCGTGTATCCGAAGGCTTTGTTGCTTCTCATTGACCCCCAACTGTGCCTTGAAAAATCACAGTGATATTCGGAGATATTGCCTCTGTTTAAGGAGCCGTTTATCCTGACTTGAATTGGAACTTCATCTGTTTATAGCGTTTGATTTTCCTTCTCATCACAGGAAAGCTAGCTATAGTTTGCCCCGCAGTAGGCGGTGTTTCAATGTCATGGAGTCAAACCAAACCCAAAATGAATACTTCATGTCTCAGCAGTTTGCGTAGCCTGTTTGAGCTTTCTGATACTGAGCATAAGTCATTCACTCCATGTTTGGGATACTCATGCTTCTGTGAAAGCTACGGCGTAAATGTGAGCCCCATAGTAACAATGGGAAAATAGCATCAACACAGTGGCACAGAATATCCTGTAGCCGGTAGTATAGAACATCTTGGTCTTGTGCCCATTACTCCTACGACACATGAATTGTTTGAATTCAGTGTTTGTATACATATATATAATATACATTTGTATATGCACATGCAATGGTACTTTTTAGTGCTGCGTAAATGATGTATATATATATATATGTACTTAATAATAATATATATATGCATAAATACACATAATAGAATATATATATATATGCACATAATGAATATATATATATATACACATACATTATATATATATATATACACATATAATATATACATAATATGTACGCATATTGTATATATACATAGAAACATTAATATACATATAAGTATATACATTATATGTTTAATAAATATACATATACATATAATTTATATATACATAATATTTATATATACACAATTTACATATTTGTATATATATATATATTTCTGCTCTCAACATATCCAAATACATATACATATACACAGTATCTATCACCATATATAAAATGTATGTTTGCAAGATGTCTGTGAGATACACAATAATCCGGGTAGCATATACATGCAGAAAGGGAACTAAGTAGGCCGCCTAGTTATAAGTTGGATTATAAACAATATGTACCCCAAGAACAAGTTCGTTATATCTACCATGAACCCTAGTTATTGGAGTTATGTGCACCAACTTAGCTATCTAAATTCCATTAAATCCTAAAAATCACCTTAACTTTGGCAAACATACTTATCTAAAATCCGATGAAATCCTATCAAACCCCATGAAATCCTATCAAACCCCATGAAATCCTATTAAATCCCCATGAAATCCAATTAAATCCCCATGAAATCCTATTAAATCCCCATTCTTGTTGGGTAAATCACCATGAAATCCCCATGAAATACCCTGAATTTTCGGCATCGGCCAGGCTGAGAACGCCATGTCCTCCCAAGCTTCGCAGTCCGACTCGGGCTCCGGGTTCGAGAGCCCAGTGATATCCAGAGCTCCGAAAAATGAAGTGATGTTCAATGGGAAAATCATCATTTCATGGAGTTTTTGATAGGATTTGATATGTTTTAATATGTTTTATGTAGTATGTTTTAATATGTGTTATTCGGTTTTAAGATGTTCTTAATGTAGATTTTACATGTTTTCATGGTGTTATTGGAAGTTTCCATGGGAACATCATCGATATAAGGGGAACATAATATGGAAAAATAAATGAACATGGTGGTGAAGGGGTTTCACGGTGTTTTGATGGGAAACAGCATAAATGGAGGAATCTACGATCCATAGGCTTAGGTGAGGATAAACATTGATTGGAGGAATTTGTCTCGATAAATGGGAATACATGCGGAAAATAGATGAACATGGTTATGATCTGTGAAATTTGGTGGTACTCGAATAGGATTTTCATGCGCATTTGTAAGATTTGTTCACGAAGATTTATGGTGATATATTGGTGATGAGTCAACAAACATGTTGATCGAAATTTGGTATATAAAGGGAAAAGTGGTGTGGTTGGTTGGAAATGGCATATACCTCAAACATGGATAAACTACACATGTCCAGTCAAACCCATTTGGCTGGATAAAATGAAGATATCATGCGGGAATATTACATGGCATGTAAGTTGTTTTTCACCAACGGAAGATGATTTTGGGGTGATACCAGCTTGATGCTGGTGGATTGATGAACCGCATTGGCTTCGTTCAGCCTTGGTTGATTGGATTGAAAATCAATAGATTGCTTGGGAATCGTAAGCTGGATTGCTCAAGTTCAATGACCAAAGTCTTGGTACCTTTGGTTCCCACCTCTGGTAATCAAACACGGCAAGGGAACATTGCCTATGTATAGATGAGGTTCCCATTAAAACCATCTAAAACCTCCATTTACTTTGGGGATTTCCCATTGCCATATATGAGAATTGCAACAAAGGGGTCTCTTCTTAGAGACCTAAGAACTGCCTGTCCTGAAAGTTAAAACTACAAGGTGGGGCCCAAATTTGCAAGTTAGCTCTATATATATATAGATATATATATATATGTATCTACCTACCATATACCATATACCAATACATATATATATATATATACATTTATATCTACCATAAACCCTATATTTTTACAGATTACAGTCAACTGATTTCAACTGCCATGAATCCATCACTTCGTCAGTTCGCCAGTTAGGCTCGGCCTCCCCGTTTGACCGTTTGACCCGTCAGGCATTCCAGAAGCACCCACATAGCGACTTGGTGGCAGCCAGTGGCAGCTGCTTGCCATGGCTGGGTTCGTTTATAACATGAGCAGTGTTCAAAAGTCTGGTTGGTTGATGATTAATTCGGGGATTATACTATTCAATATATCGGGGATTATAATAATCCAATAGGGCAATCCCTATAAACCAGTATAATGGATGGAGACTAAAAGTGGTATAAAGCTGAGTAAAAAGCGACTTGCTGGCTTCGTTAAACTATAAACTTTGTGATTGGGCTTATTTTCCCAAACAAATCCAGAAAATGATTGGGTAATAGATTAAGCGCATGTTTGATTACTTTGGGGGTCCTTAAGCACATATAAGTTCGCTATGAGCGTCGCAAATAGCAGGGATTGGTTTTCGACAAGAACATGTGGAAAAAATATCCATGTGAGATCATATATATATACTGGATCTTATGTCACAACCCATCTTTCCATGTAACTTGACCCCATTTTTCCCTGTGAAAAACTGCTGTGAAAAATCTCGAGAATTTGGCCGTTTGGCCAATGACTGGGTCACCTGGCTGCTCGCTTGATGTGTTAGTGAAGTTTGCCATGGACATAGACGGAGGAACACTCGTACTATTCTGTCCAACTAATACCTGAAATGTTTTCTGGATTTTGAAAGAGTAGCATCGAATAGCCATCTATATATCTGTGAGAATTTCAGTCCGGAATCGCAGATGTTGCTGCTTTTAGTATCAGGCGAAAATCCCTTTTTATGGTACAACGACACAACTTGAACCAATGTTCCCAGAGGTCCGTGTTTGATGGAAAAAGATGGTGAAAAGACGTTGAACCAATGTCCATATTAGTAGCGATCTCAGCTTTGGAGACAAAAATATTCTGTGCTACAAGCTGAACTTAAAGTGATATATGTTTAACATTGTTTAACTAGAAGCTTATTGAATATGAGGAAAGAATTATTTTCTCATTTATTCACTCATGTGGAGTACATTTAACAAGAAATTGCTGACGAAGAAGTTCCAGGAGGATCATCAATTAGTTGAGTTCTCCGGTGATCAAACATGGAAAATGGGAAAATTCCCGGTGTTTTTTTTGTGATGTTCCCATTAAAAGCTCCAGTTCTAAACTTACTCAGTTTACTAACTTACTAAACCTCCAGTTTAGTTCGGGAATTCCTATCCCACGTGGTTCTGGATATGTCAAGAAAGTGACATGTAGAAACGACACCTCGGAGACTCGAGACGGTGATCCCATGGTTGTTAACCAACAACTAGTCGTCATGGTCATCGACTGGATGGGTAATATCAACCCCGGATGAAAATAAACCCCTAGGCTGTTTAATAGGAGGGGGTACCATTTATAAAGGAAAATTAATTACTATTTTGGGAACCTCCACATAATGAAATTCATTTAATTAACCACCAGGAAAATATTGATTAATTGGGGGTTTATGAATCCTGGGTGAACATTACTGGCGATCCTGGACAGGCGGGCAACGCCAACATGATTTGCTCGCAGAATGCCCTGCAGGACGCGGCTCGAAAAGCTGCGTGTAAGTAAACACCACGGTCCTTGTGGTTTTCTTATTTGATCCCCTTAAAGGCAATCCAGAAAAACGTAGAAGAATGAATGATGATGGGATATGGGATGATTCCTCTGGCAATCCAGAAGACATAGAAGAATGAGGAAGAACGAATGATGAGATAATGATGAGGGTCAGGAGAATTTATGATGGAATAAGAAGGGATTAATGATTAGCAACCCACAAAATAATGATGGAACACATGATCATGGGATAACTGGCTGATATAATGATATAATACATACCTGGCTTGGTTTAGTCAGTGATTTGGCTTATTATTCCCAATTGAAAATGTATCATTTAGGAATCTGCAGAGAATATGTTTGATTTTCTTTGGAGCTCCTCAAGCAAATCCAAGTTATAGCATCTTTCTGTGGCTTACCCGGTTTACCACCAAGCGACTCATGTTTGGCATGGGGTTGAAAACCACCAGCAATTTTTGTAAGTGCTGAATGGTGGTTACCCTCAGGTAATCAAACATGGCTGGCTGTCCCCTAACTAAATGGAGGTGTTAATGGTAAACCACATATATAAATGGAAAACTGTCCATTGCCATGTTTGTTTACCGAAAGGTAGTTGAGTGTAAACACGATGATGTTTAAAGTTGAAATACCAGAACCCTCCCAACCATCTGGTAGAAGAATGTGACGGATGGATTTTCTAAGGGTTGAGCCTACAACAGAGCCTGCCGTTTTCTTTTCCAAATAGGATGACCCAGTTTGAGCGATTGACAAAGCATAGCTATTAATCTATTAATCTATTCATCAATTGCCAACTGGAAGAATACTCCAAGTAGACTAAAATGTTTATCTGTCCCATAGGTCCCATATGCTCCTATGATTTACCTGCAGGCAATGGAGCATGACAGTGCCCTGCGAGAGGGGTGGTTTTCTTGACCTCCAAGTATGAATTCCTGTCAGAATGAAACAGTGCAGTGCTGGTTGTTCAAGACAAACACCAAGATTCGCAACAATAGTGTGTTTTTTGGCGAAATTGTCAGCTTACCACCAGGATTGGCAAAGTTTGTTCCTTTCCATGTTACATGGTATCAACATGAATGAAAAAAAACATGAAACATTGACATCATTCTTGTCTAATTTTAGTGGTGCATATACCAATGATGAAAAGATTATATCCCAATGATATACAAATATTATATCCTGTGGTGAACTAACATAGCTTTAGAAAATCACCATTTTGAATAGGTAAATCGGCTATAAATGGTCCATTTTCCATATACGGTAACGACATTTAAATACAGTATGTGGAGGGCGGGCCAGACCGCAAGGCCCAGGAGGTAGTATAAAATACAAGTTCGTATTTTTTAAATGTAGCTACCATATGTTTACATGAATTGGATTCCGTATGTTTAAATAGCCGGGCGGGCCAAGAAAAACCTTCCCTGAGGTAGTCTAAAATACCTGTTCGAATATGTTTAAAAACCGTTATTTAAATGTAGTTACCGTAGCTATGTTAGTTTACTGGAGGGTACCAATATCAAGCGGCGGTTCTTCCCAAGTGGCCAGTGATTTTCCGCGCTTCACAGGAGATTTTTGCGTTCAAACCTCTGGCAGTGACGTGGCAAAATCTCGGGTTGACCGATGCTGGGTTTGTACAAAGGGATTGGTATCCGATTTAGCCATCAAACAAAGGGATTTATCAGGTACAGTATGAATAATGGAAATTTGAGGTATAACAAACTGAGCAAAATGTGGTAATTTAACCACGTGCTTTCGGAAAATATAGTTCGATGATTTACTTGTCAAACATATTTACTGTCCATCGCAATGTTAGAATACGCGAAGGTAATCAACAATGTATCGCGTAAATGTGGGGATTAAGCGGCGAAATGGTGGCAAACATGATTCCACAATCAGAAGGGATTCTGGCAAGCTAATACACAGAGAACTTCCCCAAGTGATATCATGTGATATCATTGTTGGTAATACATTTGCCCGCCTGCAGCTTTATTCCAGTAAAAAAGAATGAACCAACAGAAACCTATCTTGAGCCCCCCAATTCCCCTTTGGGAAATCCGAATCGTTGGTCCCCAAAAGATCCTAAATGGAAAGCAAAGGCCATATACTTTTAAGCAGCCGTTTGGAGCAGGGGATCGACTATCCAAGCTGGGGCCCGCAAACGATATGTGAACGTTGCTTGATAAACTCCACTAACTAGTTCGATATATCTACCACAAGTCATAGTTATTGGAGTTATTTGCACCAACTGAACGCTATCTTGGGGCCGGACCTTGCAGTTGACATGGAGATAGCAACAGCAATAGGAGGCAACTGCGAAGGATGACAAGTACCTGAGCCCCTATGAATCTGACTCTCTCCCTCTACATATTACATATGATATATGTGTATGTAACATGTATGTATACATGTGTATATGTATATATATATTATATATATATATGTCCCGCCCGGCGTCCGGCCCCCCAATGCTATCCCCCCCAGCACCCCCCCAGCAACCACCCCCATGGGGGTGGCCGTCAAGATCTCATATGCTATACTTGCATGCTGGCCTCGTGCCACCTATATAGTATGCTTGCCCATAAAGTACATTTTTTTGTAGCCATATACTAGCTACTCTCAAGATCTCATGTGCTAAACAGACGTGCTAGCCACATACTACCTATACACTATCTACATGATACCTCTATAACACCCAACCCATTCCACAGGGCACAGGTGGGGCATGGGGGTAAAGTAGACCTAGATGGATCATCTACATGCTGGCCACATACGACCTACTTGCTGCCTTACACACTTGCCAGTGACACACTACCCAGCCCCCACCCACCCCTCTGGGGGGCGGGGGCAGAGTCCACTCAGTCAGATCAGTTGCCTCTGGTCAATCTCTGACAGTCATGGCGGTGCACCTGGGATACGCAGCCATCCTGGATGACCAAATCCAGTCCTGGATGCCAGCAGCCACCGCGAGGACCACAGAAGGTAAGCCTCCATACAGCGTACATACAGGACCATGACCATGATGGGGGGGCGGGGGAGGTTGCTGGGCTGAGCCATATATATATATATATATATATATCAATATACATGATTATTTGATATTATTTGCCTATACAAATGATATTCCGAGTAGATTATAGCACCCCCATGTCACCTCAGATGACAGTTTGGATTGGGGAAATCACCCCCAAATGGCCGAAGTAATCTGGTTTGCCGATCAAGGCGGGGAATTGAACCAAGCAAAGCGTCCAGTCATCATTCTGTGAGAATAAACCAGGTTGAAATGTTTGAATTTGACACAACATTGTTTGGAAAGCAATTGTATGTGAATTGTCTGGAAATGGAAAGCATTTCTCCTTTTTTATGGTTTTCAGAAAAGGACGCGTGTCCCGCCAAGGCACAAAGTGAATCTTCCAGGGGCTTGGATCCTACAGTCGAGGAAGGCAGGGGGTGCTAGACTGGGTAAATTATAACCTAATTAATCACAAATTAATGTGAGTTGTGATATAGCCATCTATATTGGATATCTGATAATATACGAACCATTAAAGACAGACAAGTGTTGATTGGCTATGAGATAAGGAGTTATACTACCTGGATTATTGGGGATAATGAACTTTTACGGGAACGCTAAGTTGACGCACGTAACCTCGCTAACTTGGATAAACAAGGGGGATATAACATGGTATATCTATAGTTAATGGGGGCGCATAAGCATTTCTTATAGGGGGTTGACCTTGTACATAACCCATGTATGAATATATGAATGGATTTGAATAAATATGAATAATAATTATGTTTCCACAAATCGACATGCCTACACATATGTGTAGTCTTAAATAAGTAGATATCCATACATATCTTCAATATGAATAATTATAAATGTTCATTTTACATACATGTGATTGACATGCATGCTCCCACTAGTCATGTAATTTTTGTAATCCGATATAGAGAGAGAGAGCGTATATATATAATATACAAAACACATGTGTGTAATTTCATATGATCCACATTTGAGTAGGGATACACCAAATAAATAAATAAATACATATATACATAAGCGTGTCACAACACAATCCATTTTCACAATCCAATACATTCCTTCTCACAATACAATCCATCTTCTCCCCAGAGTGTCACCAATCCAACAGCAAGTAGATCTACCTCGGATCGATTTGAAGGAACATGATAGGGCGTGTCTAGAAGGGGAGCATCCCCCAAATTGCATCAAATTGCCAGTTAAAAATGGCAAAATGACGATAACCCAATTTTATGACCATGCGGCGGCCGATTTTTTTTGCAGAACTTTGGCGATACAGGATGCATGATAATGCATCCATATGCATCCAGATTTACAATTTGACATACAGGACGGATCTCATCCAATTGAACATCTTTGTAGTCGCGAAATTCGCTCCAGGAGCTTCCAGTGGGACCTTGAAGGTGCAATGTTTTTCGCAGCAAGAATGTGTATCTTGAATTTGGGTATGGCAGAATAACATGAACGAAAATAGGTTCTGCTCAACTCTTCAATACCTTACCCGGCTACTCGGCATGCTGCACGATCCTTGGGTGAAGTTCGAGCAGGGCGACGGGAGAATCTGGTGCTGTACAAGACGCAGGCGAACGATCGGATTTATGGTAGATACAGATTGAACTAGGTCGCACACGGTATCCAACATATAACAGGATAGCTCCAATTCATTACAGGTAAATGATGGCCAGAAGGGGAGAAACTGGTCATTTGACCTCTTTATCTACCCAGTTTTCCCCCCTGTAACTGAAAGGGTGTCAGAATGAGGTGAGCCACTGGTAAAAATGGTGCATTTTTTTACCAACACCAAAAATAATGTTTGTTGAAACACCTATAGGGTTACAAGTGAATATAAACATAGTTAGAGGGGTTCTACCCCAACCTATGCAGGATACCACCAGGGTTTACCAAAAATAAACAACCAGCATCAAGCAGCCAGCGAAGAAATTGGTCAAACAAATTGCAATCATATCCGCTTGAAATTCGCCAACTAAAGCGATTGAACTGTAGCCATTGAGATATACGATAGTGAACAAACCAACAAACACCAATACAAAGCGGGCGCACCTTATGTAGGATTTTACTTATATCAATTGGAGATGCCCACAACAAATATGTGGAAAACCAATTTTTTTGGGGATGTAGTTACTTGAGAATACAGGTTTTCATGTATTCAATGGTGGTTACGCAAAAAAAAATGCCATGTGATGTTGGGGAAATAATATTATTTTGTCAAATTTTGATTGCCTCTTCGAAGAGGACCCAACTGCGAATATATCTATCTACCATGGTTTATGACGGTTTTCAAGGCAACCATTTTTTCTGAGATTATTCGCGCATATCTATGGTATAGATTGATCTACGAAAAAAAACATGGATACTGATACCATGGTTGTCATTTACCATTACTGTGTAATTATCTATGTATATACGTATATATATATACAATTTACACATACTATCAATATCTATATAAAGGTGGTGCAGGATTTCTTCCATCCACAGTATCTATCATAAACCCAACATGTATTGGAGTTATTTGCACCAACTTAGGGATTCCGAACTGCAGCACCACCTTGTATTTGTCATGGTTAGATATAAACCCATGTTTTTAAGACTATCTCCCGCGATTTTCCTGTTTATAGATATGATGTTCATTGATTTTCCCAGATATTATCCATATATTCTCCCTACATTCTCCCCGTGTAATATTATCCCTCACTTAATCACTATTAAATCACCACTAAATTACTTGCTGCCAAAAGATCTACTGCCACTGTATTCCATATATATATATATATACACATAATATTTAGATATATATATGTATATATATATATGTGTATATATATATATATATTTATACACATAATAATACTAATACTACTAATAGCAATATTATTAATAAGAATATATGCATAATATTTAGATATACATGATATATATATACATATGTACATAATCTTTTCATCTATCTGCATAATCCACAAGTATAAGTGTAGATGCATGTACATATATAACATGTGTACTTGGTGGCTCATCAAACGAAGCGTAAGTGGGTTATATCCCAGCTTTTTAGTGAATTAACTCTACTTCTCCCACTGAAATAACTGGGGTTATCACCCGCTTACGATTCGTGGACTGAGCCACCATGTATCTGTATACATATATACATACATATTAAAGTATATATATATATACACATTTCTTAAAGGTTGGAACAAAAGTCTCCACTTGGTTAGTTCCCTAACCATCGATTTCCCTCCTAACCATAGATTTCCTCCTAACCTTAGATCCGCATGGCCTTTTATTAGTTATGACTGGTTTGAAATGGGACTATTCAGAAACCATTTTCATGGGGATTTCCGGCCACAACTGTAGGTTCTGACACCCCCACAGAATTTAGGCCCGAGTTATAGCATTTATAACTACTGAACGAACCCCATTTATGGTTTATATATAATCCCAGTGAAATAACCAGTTGTAACTGATAGACATGGCCATCACTGCATATGAGCACTATCCATATATTCCATTCATATTCCATGAATTAACCATAGACATACCCTCTGGTAAACTAACAGTTTGCTATTGAACATGGCCCAGTCGAAATAGTTGATTTTTAAAAAAAATGATTTTCCATAGTTGTTCCATTAAAAATGGTAATTTTCCATCGTTTTTCCATGGTTTTTTGTTAACGTTTCCCATAGACATCCACAGGCAGCGACGCCATGTCGGTGGCCTCCGGCTCTTCGGAGTCCTCGGTGACCTCGGCCTCCGGGCTGGTGGGCAAGACGCTCGGAAAACGGAGGATTACGTGGGGAAAATGGTGAATTTATAGGGATTTATGATGAGTTTTTTTGGGGATTGATGGTGGGTTTAGAGTGTTTTATGGTGGATTTATGGTGGATTTATGGTGGATTTACAGTGATTTATGGTGATTTTATCCAAAAAAGATTGGAATTTAGGATGAAAACTGGAGAATGAAAGGTTGGTTTGAAACATGAAAAGGTGTAGTTCAACCATCGCATCGGCAATCTAGGCAGAGAATCATGGATGTTCGTAGCTTGCTGGTAGAACACGTTCATTTTTTCTCAGGATTTAACCCTCAAAATTTGATGGCTATGGAACACAAATAGGATCGGATAGACTTGCCATTTCACCGCCGTTGAATTAGGGAGTTTTGTAGAAAGGCAATAATGATAACGGACATGCTCCGCATGGGTTTGTATGAAAATGCTGGGAAAGCCGGGGCCCGCAATAAATATGATTCAAGCCAACTTTGGGTTGTCTGAAAACAGGGCACCCCGAAAATTGTGTTCCTCTTTGGAATTGCAACTGGATATCCCCTTTGTTGGGCCGACCTATGTAAGTATTTGGGGACTTAAGCTGGAATAAATGCATGGTGAATAAAACTGAAAAAATATTGATGCCGTCACACACATGAGAATTAAACCAAAGTGACTTGGATTTCTAGCCAGAAAGAATGGGAATGAAGCCCCACAGGGAAATGTAGACTCAATTCCTGGAATTCCTGCGAAATTGCGTCACTCAGTGTCCCATCTTTATTGATCTGGGTGAATTACCAGTAGTACCGTACAATGCGGTGGCGGAAGTTTCAAGGATAGACAACTATAGGAGAGGTGAGTTGCTGTGATGCATGGATGGCAGAGCGATGGACGGAAAGGTGGTTGGAGTGGTGCTTTTTTGAGTGGTTGCAGTGGTCACCTCACCCACAACTGCTGAATGTGGTGTGGCGCAGTGTAGTTTGTAGTTGTAGTTGTAGTTGTAGTTGTAGTTGTAGTTGTAGTTGTAGTTGTAGTGTAATGGTAGTTGTAGCTGTAGTTGTCGTGTTGTGGTAGTTGCTGTTGTAGCTGTAGTTGTAGTTGTAGCGTTGTTCAGTGTAGTTGTAGTTCCAGTTGTAGTTCCAGTTGTGGTTCCAGTTGTAGTTCCAGTTGTAGTTCCAGTTGTAGTTGTAGTGTAGTAGTAGTAGTAGTAGTAGTAGTAGTAGTAGTAGTAGCAGGAGTAGTAGTAGTAGTCGTCGTAGTAGTAGTAGTAGTGGTAGTAGTAGTAGTAGTAGCAGCAGCAGCATTGTTGTAGTTGTAGTTGTAGTTGTAGTTGTAGTGCAGTTGTAATTGTAGTTGTAGTTGTAGTTGCAGTTGTAGTTGTAGCCGTGTTGGTCGTTGTAGTCGCAGTTGTAGTTGTAGCCGTGTTGGTCGTGTTAGTTGTAGTGTAGTGTAGTTGGAGTTGTAGTTGAAGTTGTAGTTGAACTTCTACTTAAACCTGTGGTGGTAGTGGTAGTTGTATTGTAGTGTAGTGGTAGCTGCAGCTGTAATGCAGTTGAAGTTGTAGTTGTAGTTGTAGCTGTCGTGTAGTTGAGGTTGAAATTGAAGTTACAGTTGTAGTTGTATAATGTAACGTGGTGTAGTTGTAGTTGTAGTTGTAGTTGTCTTTCTATCTATCTATCTATCTATCTGTTTATCTCTCTATCTGTCTATCTATCTGTCTGTCTATCTATCCATCTCGCTGTCTATCTATCATTATCTGTTTATCTGTCTATCTGCAAGTCTGGAAACGAACCTATTCTGCCAGACGTCCTCAAGTTTTCAACTTGACAACATCAAAAACGCAGCAATGCTGCGAGACGTCCTTAATTTTTGAACTTGACAACGTCAAAAACGAAGCAATTCTGCGAGACTTCCTTCCAAAATGGAAAGTTGAGTGCAGAGCTGGCGGCCTCGTACCAATGCTTTTTGCGAATTTTCCCACTCCATAGGTCTAAAGTAGTGCGCCTGCCGAAAAAGTGAAGCGAGATCATACGAAGTGCTGCACCTGTCAGGAAAATCATCTTGGCAAACCTAACGATCTGATGCACCAAAATGCAACCCCCCTCAAATGAGCAGAGACCCTGAAAATAGATGAAACTAGCCCCACTAGCCAATTTTTTACGGAAATTAATCTTACAACCCCCTATTCGGCAGGCTTTATTTTATTTTTCTGGAGGGTAACCTATGTTTCTGTGGGGGGGAACCTTTGGCATCTAGGAAGAGGGTCAGACCGCAAGTCCTAAGGATGCGAGCCTGCCCGGAGTTTCTTGGTCGGGATTTGGGTGGACCAGGCGAGCAATTAAAGATACCCGTGTTGAAGGATAATTACAGGAGGTTATATAAGTTACACTACTTAGGTTATTGGGTACTATTACTACCCATGATAGGGATATTAACCAACCTGTATTTCATGGGAGAGGGTTATTTTTCATGGATCAGGTTTGATTCCCAGCAGTTTCAAAAGAAACTTGGCGTGGGTTGATCAAAAGGGTGGGTTGACCATTTATACATCCGGTTTAAACCAGCAAAAATGGGAATTTTCGTGATCACCGCTGGATGGTTTGTTTTTTTTTGAACCTTTTAGATCCTTTTAGACATTTCGAATTACCATAACTAACCTTGTTCGAATCCATTGACCCACCTATGACATGTGGGTATTTCCCGGAGACGGGGGTTCAATATCACACCACCACGAAATCTTTGATTTGAGGCTATAGTGAGGTGTATGTATGTATATATATATATATTTATGCATATATATGTATATACGGAAATTTCAGGAAGGAACTCATTTGCTTGGTGTTACCATTGGTGTTCTTAGAAAAGGTGAAATTTGAGTCGCTTGTGCCCATTGGTGAATTGGTGGCATTCCATGTCCCCATATTCAGTGATCGCATGTCCATTCAGACCATGCAAGTGCTGGTCAGTTTGACTTCACTGTTGGTCTGAGCCTCTAGTAATATAACAGCTATGGAAAATGGATGAAAATTGCCACTTTATACATGATTTACCTGTGAACATACTGGTAACTCTAAGCATGATCTCAGAAATTATCACCTAAGAAACCCTGCGGGTGACTCATGTCCATTTGCATAGAATTGTGATGCGATACAAGGTGAGGCCCCCAAACGATAGCTCAGCTAAGCTAGTTTATATTTGAGCGACGGTTTTTTTTTTGATTAAATGGAGAATACTATTGTGGCGTCCCCCGGTTTGTCCGAAACATCAAAATTAGGCTGCAAAGGAGGTAGGAGCAACCCGAGAACGCGGTAGGCATCACACGTAAAGCATTTACATTATATTAAAAACAGGTGCGGCATTGGAGAACCAGGTCAGACCCAAAAAAAAATGTGACGGGACTGGAGAACGAGGTAAGGAAACCCCGTCAATTGTGTTTTGTACCAAATCACTTCTGCGGCACGCGGGGTGAAACAAAACTTGTTCATTCTTGATGAGATTAGTGTGTCATGTATAATCATGTTGGTTGTTATAGAACCTGGTCATCCCCAGGTTGGTGGTATCTAAACAAAACCCACGTTTCACCAGTCAGTTTCCCAATGTAATCAAAAAAATGAAACATTTATATATATATATATACATATGTTTGATACACTTAGTTAGTTGCCCTGTATCAACCCTGGTAATCAAGCGTTGCTTTGCTGGAAAATCACTTTGTAAATGTGACATGTTCCCTTTTTCGATGTCCGTGTCGTTTTGGCGATGTCCCCTAGCCACCCAGGGCGCCCCAAGGATTTTTCGATCCCCCTAAGGATCGAATATGGTGAGATCGTGGTGGATGCCTTTTGCGATCGCTTGGCCATTCGGGAGGCGCATCTAAAACCGCAGTTGGCATGTTATTGGGTACCCCCTCTTTGTTCCCCACCTGCCAGGTGAGGGTTGCTAGATTTTAACAGAGCTCTTCTCCTCCTCCTCCTCCTCCGCCTTCTCCGCCTCCTCACCCGCCGCCTCCTCCTCGCAGTCCAGATCCCAGTGGGCACAGCCGGACCTCCACCGTGAGCTCCAGATCCCAGTGGGCACTGCCGGACCTCAACCGCGAGTTGCAGATCGCAGTGGGCACTGCCGGACCTCAACCGCGACTTCAGTGGGCACTGCCGGACCTCAACCGCGAGCTCCAGATCCCAGTGGGCACTGCCGGACCTCAACGGCCAGATAGAATGCCAGAAGATATGCCAGATGGAATGCCAGATAGAATGCCAGAAGAT
>Ga0126342_10008853_pt1 | contig 18027 bp, 23 predicted proteins | sample Cyp1metagenome_FD_92528 | JGI IMG/M metagenome (GOLD analysis project Ga0126342, IMG submission 92528) | Coral microbial communities from Lord Howe Island, Old Settlement Bay, Australia - Cyphastrea 1 metagenome | ecosystem: Host-associated > Invertebrates > Cnidaria > Coral ... | reverse complement strand
TGTGTGTGCGTGTGCTGTATGCGCCCTTCCAGCTGCAGCATTTGGCGGCTCTGCGCTCGGCCTTCCGGGATGGGAAGGCAGACTTGGAAATGGATCTATAGAAGATTCAATAATCAGTTTCTGTCTCAGTTCTCTGAATTGTTTGACCCTGTTGGATATCTTGGAAATCAACCTTTCTGGGGTCATGCTTTGAATCGATGTCTTTTCTTAGGCCTGTACTTCTGACAAGGCGCACCCACCTTACACTTGTTCAGCTTAGCGATGTAGCAGTTTACCCAGCAATGGCCAATGAAACACTTTTCCACGTAATTAATGGCCTTTACATCTCTTGCCATCCTCTAAGGTGAAAGAGAGCTCGAACCACTTGTTGAAGACGACAATGCGCAGTTCTTAAGGGGCCAAATACTCATAGCTCTAGGAAGGATGTGCGATGACAAGGCAGGAAACTGGCATGTCTGGTGTCCTCAATTTTGTTTCAGATTATCATCTTTGATTCTTGAGACCTGGGAGGAAACGCAAGAGAAAGGAATGTCCTTGGCCATAGAAACAGAAGAAAAGATCAAAAAGAGAAAGTTAAATGAAGCCGCGGATAAAGAGATGAAACCTTCGAAGGAAAAGTTCAGTAGTGAAACTGCTGCAGCCCCCAAGCTCAGGCGACTTAATTGCCGAGACTTTTGAGTCCTTTGACTTGTCCAATTAGTAATTTACTTTGTGCCCAGTCAGCTGTGTGCAGCTGGTGACCCACAAGCGATGCTTGGAACATGGGGCCGGACCGGATCAAAAGAATCGTTGACTTTGATTGCTTATTGACACATGTTCGTACCGTGGTAGCTGATTTATGGCTATATAATGAATGTGGAATGTTGGATGATGTTGGGTGTGATGATGTTGGATATGTGTTTCTGCAGGTTTTTTGGTTACCTGAAACCACCGTCGAAACCTAGACCAATGGTCAACCTCCCTCCTGTCTCCGCGCTCTCTGAAAGCGAGCCCAACCCTCAACTTGTCTCGGAGAGCCAACCCTCCGGCCTGTAGCTGGATGTGGGCTCAGGTCTGATGGTGACCACTGCGGACCTGGCAGCAGGGCAGAGTTAGCCGTTTTCCCAGCAAATCAGGTTTCAACACTTGTTTTTTTTTTAAATATCGGCTAGCTGATTCAGATTTCCACTTGAGGCAACTGGCATGGTGAAACTTCTGCGGAAGACAATCAAAAGAGACTCTGAGGAGTGAATACCAAGAGTGTTCGGCCAATCAACACCACTTCGGTATAGTTGGTTATGGTTGGTTATGATTGGTTATGGTTGGTTATGGAAACCGCATATCCCCTAGGTGATAGAGATGGCACAGTTGGGTTTGGAATCAACACCAGTTGGGTATGATTACTACATATAGGGAAGACAAATCGTTCATCCTATTCTTCAAAGGTATTGCCCGCTCGATATTGCCAGGAGACCATACCACGCTGCGGTGCTCTGTGTCAACAAGTAGGACGGACTTCGTTCGACCTGTTGGATGCCAAGGCTGGAGAAACACATACAGCACACACACACAGCGCCTACCCTTCGACAACCTTTTCTGGGTAGGTGGTCCTACCGGTTTGCCAACGGCTTTCGCTCGTGGTGGTCAGTACCCAAGCATGTGCATAATGCAAAATGACTATTGTTTGATGATTCTTAACATAGATCAATTTCCAATCTTTGACTACTACACCCAGATGAGTTTGATGTCTTATTATGTTTTACTCTGCTCGGACCCAAGGTATCGGAGAACAAGGCCAACTCGAAGGCCAGCCTAGTGAAAAAAACAACCACGAAGTCTGGCCCCTTCGTTGGAAAACGAATCTTTTCAAGCTGGCCTGCTCTGAGTCTGGGGCTTGGTGCTGGGCTTCATTCATAGTTCCAACCTTGTGTTTGGCACATCTTGATTTGAAGACCACATTTCCCCCAAGGATGCTTTGGGGCCAGTGCTCGGGTCACACAAACAGCGGTGACAAACAGGGGCATAACAGCCGGGGCTTCAGACAAACTTCAGATTTCCCAGCCCTCAGCCACCCCATGGTGCTAAGCTGGGTTCTGAGGATTTGGCCAACGTGATCCGTTTCTCCCAGGATTACTGTGACACCTTGGCCGGCCGTGCGCCAGGGAAGTTTCTTTCAGCAGAAACTTGTGAATACTTTTCTGGCTGGGTTCTCAGGTCAACTGAAACATGTATACTTTGTCAATGCTGTATAGGGTGGACATGTTGTTGGTGAAATCAATGCTTTATAGATTGTCAAAACTATTTCATGCTTAGGCCTTCCAAAAGGCTGGACTTCCTTGCGACCCAACGCTGTCAACCGGACCAACTTTGAAAAAATGTTTGGCGGCATCCACAAGGAGGAAGCCATGGGTGGAATGGATCATTTTCAGGTTTGATACACAACTCTTGCTGAGTCTCGAGCCTACCGTTCTCACCCGGCAAGGATGGCAAGTGTCCAGCGGTGAGCCTGTTCACAGGTGTGGCAGGCTTGGAACTTGGCCTGAAAGAGTCCAATCCTCATCTCAACGACCGCTTTGATCGAATATTTCAACTAGTAACACACATACATCAGAAAGCACCCGATTAGAAAAAAACTAAGGCTGATATTTGCAAAAATGATGGTCAGTTCCCCAGAAACCAATGACACATCTACGTGCAACCACTGCAAGTTTTAATAAGTTTCAATTCTTGCGTTGCCACTGTTTCTAATTTCTAAGGTTGAATCCAGCAGCTTCTGCAGAGAGGTCTTGAAAGCACGGCAACAGGACAAGATGCTTCCAGATTGTCCAATACATGATGACATCACAACACTGAAAGGCAGTGATGCAAAGGCCTGTGGGGCTCAAGGACTTGGAGGTGGCTTTCCCTGTCAGGCCAGCCTGGGTGGGCAAACACATGGGCCATCATCCTCAACACTTGGTTTTGGTTTGTTTAGTAGATTGGTATCCATTCCCTTCTTGTGTCCTCTAGCTTTTCCATTTTGCTCAAGACTCCCCCCTGGGTAGATAGTACGTTCCTGATTGAATCCTTTGAGTGATGGCCACCTTGGGGAGCTCTGGCAAACATCAGCCTAACGTGAATGACACCGCACGACCCAAGAGGAAAGCCTACATGTTGCCCGCTTTTACTGACTTTCGAAAAAACATGCTTCAAGAGCTAGGTCGTGAGCTAGGAGTTCGAGTTGCCGGGCTGAGAAAGGAACAGTTGATCGATTGTTTGTATGAAGTTGACAACTCTGCAACCTTTGGTTTCCAAGGCCAGTACTCGTCAATGAGCCCAGAGCAGCTGTTAGTGCTTTGTGTCAAGACTAGAATTCGTTACTTTCGTCAGCAGCCTGAAGAGCCGTGCTTTGCAGGATTAGCCAGTGATTTGACTTATTTGGGAAGTGGCACTGATGGTGCTGCGCAGTCGCAGCCACAGCGGCATGTGATGATCAATGTGGTTCAAATGTAGATTTACAGTAGGGTGCTCTGGCTGCAGGATTTGTTTAAATCCAAATTCAAAATTCGATGCCTAGCTGTAAGTTTCAAGATTTCAGCAGCGCACGCAAAGAAAATTCCTGGCTTGATCTTGCTAACGTTTGATGCACAGTGACGACCTTGCAAATGGATAATTAATCTACTTGTGTAGTATCTTGCAATCATCTTCCTGCTGGCCAGGGGGTGTCTGGTGCCGGGCATGGAAAAGGACTACAAGATGATCGAAGTGGACTGATCAGGGAATGCTTCCGGGTCTTTGATGAGATGGAGGGGATCCGCCCTTAGATATTGACTTCGTGCTTGGTGTTCATGGGGGGTTTTCATAACATGTTAAAGTGGATGGGCGTCAAACATGAGGCGTTTCCTCTACCTTGAAAATGTCCGAGCCCTCTTGGACAAGCAGCAGCGACCGATGTTTCAGTACATCATGCAGGATCGGATTAGTGTGACAGTCAATCCGACATCATTTATTCCGTCCCCTTCAGAGTTGTCCATATATGTCCATGTTATTTATGATGTGCTATACTCATGCTCATTGGCCATACTTTTTTCTCATTGCGCACCCTGTTCCAGGAGTGTCTCGCCCGCAAGCTTGAGCTTCGCTGGGCAACCGTGCAACTTCGCCAAGTCGGCTTGGCCGCCAGCCTGACATGTTTCCAGCATCACCCCACTGTGACCAATTACCACCATTTAGTCATCTTTTTAGGGGCAAGAGTGGCATAAGTTTGTCAGGCCGGACGGGATCGAATCTTCCTCTTTGCCTCAAAACCTGATTACAAACTGTTTCAGGCTGGGTTTCACTTTGGAGTGGCTTAGATTGAGAGAAACCAGTTCCAATTCATGTCAATCAACAAATACCACCGGTCAACAAAAGAGTTCATGAATTGCAAAGCAATCTTGTTCAGGCCATCGACCTGAAGCCCTTGAACCGCCTGCTGCCAACTGAGTGGAACCCTTTGTGTCGAAAACCTCTGTCGAAATGGCTTATTCATTCCCAAACGGAAGAGGATAATTGGAAAGACAGGGTGCACGCCTGTGGGAACATTGTTGTTCCATGCCAAGCTGCAGCTGCCCTGCAAATTGCAGCCCGGATTCCGATCTCGGCCTGAGTGCAACAAGCATTCTAGGGTTTAAAGACAAGGACAAAATGCTAGGACACCCTTTGGTTGTCTTTAGCTGTTGCTTCATTTTTTGCTGACTAACATATATTAAAATTATGGTGTGAAAAATGAAAGGCCCAAGAGTTGCTTTTGCAAAGATGCAATTCGAAGTGCGCAATTCGTTTCAAGTGATGACTTCAGCGGACATCAATTCAGGAAGTGTCTAGGGACTTGCCTGCCTTCAGGCTTTGATCTGCCCTACACACATGTGGAGTGCAGTTCTCAGATCAGCAGGTTCATCTTCACAGCTCACTGAAGTAGTGAACATGGGATGACAAACCAAATGTTTTCCAAGTAGCTCAGAACGATGACGTATTTTGATGACATTTCGGCTTCTAGGTTTCGAATGAGTAGCAGTAGTAGTACAATCGTACCTCCGGTCACTGAGCTTACTGACTCAGAAGATGAAGGAGCCAAACCTGACCAGCCACAATTGCCCAGAAAGAGGAGGCGGGTGGGGCCCCAGAGCGGTGCTTCCAACAGCCATGGGTCAAACCGCAGTGTGAGCAGCTTGTTCAATCAACTTTGCCAATGCAGCAAAGAGAGGAAAACCCCTAACACCACCTGTTTCCTGAAGTTCAAAGATGACCCTGGTGTTCTCGAACGAGCCAGATCTCAATTCCAGAGTCTCCACAAGCTTGATCAAGACCAATGGGAAACAATGCTTTATTCAGTATACTTTTTTATTGTTTCACGGATAAAGGTGAAACTGGTTAATTCCCAAACTTTATTCCTAAGCATTTCATACCTCCCCCAGCCCAGGTATTTGAGCGCCTCAAGTATGGAGAGGTGGCAAATTCGAGCAGTGCAGCCTCTCGGCCTCAGAGGCATGTGATCAAGGGAGTGAATGTTTGCCGAGCTGCCTGGAAATCCATCTTCGGGATTGGAGCTGGGAGTTGTGAGCCAACATGTTTTTCTGTTTTATTAAGTTTTATTCCTTTTTCTCTACCATACTTTCTATGTAACATTGGAAATGCCAAGGGATAATGTTTTTTTGACTGTAGTGGGGTCCAAAGTTGCTAGGAAGTTATCGCTATGCTCGAATCAAAACAGCGGTTGACAATGGAGAGTCTGGTCCTCCAGTGGATATGAGATATATCCGGCTGACTTTGAACAAAGAACCTGCAGCGACCTCTGAATGCATTTCTTTTTTGGAAGGAATCTATCAGTCTATTGCCGAAACATTGCCGGAGATCAGGGATTGCTCCATCTCCACTAGTCTGGTTGATTCCACAGCCCTCTTGGAAACCGAAGATTCTTACAGAAAGGGTGTGACTTTGAAAGAGAAAAATGTGACCCAAGTGATCAACAAGAAATTCGTGAAGAGGAAGGGCCCCCGAAAGTTCAAATCTGGTATGCAGGTCAATCGAGATCGATCTGAAACAAGAGAGATTCGTTACTTACCTCCTGGTAGAATGAAAGACTATTATGAAATGATGTTGTCCCAATACTCTTCTGAGACAGCTGCCCCAGCATCCTTCGCCACGTTCTATCGGGCACCTGGGCCTGAGTTGAAGCCAAGAAATTTGGATTTCCCCTTTTATTTGGGATTACTTATTATTTGGGGATGGGGCCCACCCACTATTCCGCAAAACTTCTTATCATTTTTCAGTTTATTGACATGTGAGGCATGGATCAAAGAATTCCCCCACCTGGTGTTCAGAACAAAACGGCAACATTTGGAATGCTCAGTATGTCAAAGGCACCGTTTATTGCTGAGATCCTTCTCCCACAATTTGTTGGCCAGGCGTGAACAAACAGTTCACTACCACAGACACATCAGAGCACAATACTTGGACAGGATCCAATATTGGTCCATCCGCCAGGATTCCCGCCAACACTCAAAGCAGTGTTTGGCGGTAATCCTGGATGGGATGGATCAAGCAAAGTTTGCCTACCCTAGATGTCCAGTAATGGGTGGGAAACAGTGGGCCAACCTTGCTCGTCCTCGATGCCACATAGTGGGGATCAAGGTCCACGGCTATGGAATGTTTTTCGGAATTTCACGTGCTAGCTGCTCCAAGGACTCCAACCACCATACTGAGCTGCTGGCTACAGTATTGACAATGGTCCAGAAAAGGTATGACCTCAACTTCAGCAGAATGCACCTTCACGTGCAAAGTGATAATTGCGTGAGGGAAACAAAAAACAATACCGTCGCAAGATGGTTATCTTCGAACATCTCTCGAGGTGATTGGGGAAATAGTCCAAACGTTTTATAAATATTTATAAATAGGATAAGGGTATGGTTCTAATATATTATGGTTCAGTGGGTAAGTCACGGGCCCTGTCCTGGAGGTATCTTCAATTCATGTGCTATGGCCGCTCTTCGGAGCGGCCATAGCCATGAAGATATTGATCAATGCTTCGGAAGATTAGCCAGTTGGATGCAGAAAAAACCCTATGCCCTTGAACCTAGTGATTTCGTCCCCCTCATCAATGACTTTCTGAAGGAAAGCGATTTCCCTTTTGAGCCCTACCGAGTGGCCTTCGAAGTCAACCGAGTGCGGGATTGGATTCTCAGAGCAAAATATCCCAATCAAATTTGCAAGTAGTCTTTGCATTTGTTCAAAGAATATTTACAGGCAACCTTTCTCATGGTTCTTGCGGATCTACAGGACTGGAAAATTGCATCTTCAAAAATGAAAACCATAGTGATGTTAACTCCCTATTTCAAGATTCAAACAGCTGGCTGGTTTAGGTTTTAAACTGATTCAGATTCAGTTGGTCCTCTTGAAATTTGAAACATAGTCAGGCGCGGCTTCCTAGCACAAGCATGCCCTGTCTTCATTGGTGGGATTTCGGGACCTGGTGCACCTCACTGGTTTGAATTTCAACGGCGAGAATCATTGGGAACCCCGGTGAATCTTACAATAGTTTTTGTTTCCTTTCGGACAAAGACCCTATCAAGCAAATCGCTTTGTAGGTGGGACCATACATAGTCACTCATAGTCACCCACAGCGGCAGCCACATTTGAGGCAACGGCATCGAAGTGGACAACAAGTTCTGGTTTCGAGCACCTGAGCATCCAGGGGATGTCATTCTTCGGAGTCTATGTTGCAACAACTGGGAATATTTATTTACCTGTGGGGTTGTTAATGTATATAGATCGGATCTAGAGGCTGGAGGTGATTAAATATTAATATATTATATATTCCGAGCGTCTGTTGGCAACCTGTCTATACAAATGGTTTTATCTAAGGACGAAGCAATTCATGGCAGATCCAGACTACAATGGAACTTTCCTGCACTATCCCTTCAGGGTCGCTGAGGTTCTTTACCGATCTGGCTTGCCAGCAGGCATGGCAACATTGATGAACTATCTAATAAAAACAGTTATATAATTCACCCAAACGAAACTCCATTATAGCTTTCTGGCCTGGGAACCACTTTAAAGTGTGAAATAGAAATCTGTTATGCTGGGGATTGGGGTCCCTTTTTGCTTCCCTGAAGTCGCGAGCCCCGAGAAACCATTGGGGAAGAAGTTCATTGACATGATCCAGAAACACTTACCAATGATGCGAACCCCAGAATACAACATGGAACGTGCAGCAAACCACTTGGAGAAGTGGATCCAGGGATGTCTTCCGGTCGAACCCTTTGGGGATGTGTCGGCGTTGCTTCCTATCAATTTGTGCTTTGATTTTTTATTTGGCAACCCCACAACCTCCATCATTTTATTGAAATAGCTTTTCCTATTCTTCATCCCCATCCCCCTGGCCGGCCTAGGTTCCAGGACTGCTGCAGCACTTCAGCTATGGCTGGTCCATTGGGGGCTTTCCGACCGCAGTCCTTGGAGCAACGCGCCAATGTGGTTGCGCCCCTAACACACCACTTAAACAATTTTTCGTTGGATTTTCCCATGTTGGTCTACACGATTGCTGGTATGATTAAATCTGTTAGTTGGAACAACAAATATGTTTTCTGGGCGGCCGCAATTCCAGTTAGGATGAGCCGGGGTCAAACTGACCGAAGATTCGTCACAGAATACATTGCCCAAAGCAGGAAAGATTTGATTTGGGAAATTGCATCTCAAGCGTGGTCTTGGGGAATCCCGTGGGCAGAAGCCCTTCCTGTGGCTTGCAAGGCCGTTGAAAAGGGAAATCCGAAGCCTAAAGCTTGGCCCAAGGCCAAGTCAAGGCCCAAGGCAAAAGCCAAATCCAGAGCATGAGCGCAATGGGAAAAAATCATCGGAATCTTTACCTGCATATGGGATTTTTTCATCGGACTGATGAAGAAAAACCCCTGCCACCAACCGGGTCAAATTTAGATGGATCCTAGGTAGCTTTCATCGGAAAACGGCACCACTGTTCAAAATAGTTTTTCCAGGGATGATGTTTGGGGTTCCTAAATTTTGGCTGGCCACCCCAAGTGTGATGAAAGCTACCTAGGATTCGTCGAACTTGGGGTCCTGTCAGGAAACATCCCATTGTGATGAATTTAGGGCTTCTTGCATCAACCATTGTGATGAATCCATTCTGATGAATCGTAGGTCAGATTCGTCGGAATGAGGATCTCCAACCCAGGAATTCGTCGGAATGGGAATCTTCACCCCAGAAATTCGTCGGAATGGGAATCTTCACCCCAGAAATTCGTCGGAATGAGGATCTCCAACCCAGGAATTCGTCGGAATAGGGATCTAAAACCCAGAAATTATATAATTGGAAGGGGGATGAATGGGGTATGGGATTTTTAACCCAGGACTTGTAGGAATGGGATTCCCAAACGGGCCAATGATATGGCATTCGATATTATGGAAGTATATATCTACTAAATGCATCTAAATACCACTCAACCGAATTTTGTTCCCCAACTCTTTGTCGACACAAATTACAGGTTGATGTTGGAGAAATGTTTATATAATATCGTATAATATACGGAGCTAACTGATTTGTCCACTTTGCCACATGCTCCACCCAATCACGGTGTGTACCCGAATCTATCTATTGATGTCGTGATGTCAAAGGACACATTCTTTCTTTTTTTGCCATTGGGGGAACCTGCCACCCAAGGATATTTCTTCCCTGAATCCTGTAGGAGACATAGCCGGACATGTCTGCCCACATGCCCGGTTAAATACCTCACCCTTTGCCCCCCTTTGCGCCAAAGGTGCTGTCGCCAGCTTTGATCGAAAACGGCTGTGCTCAGCTCTGCCTTGGGTTAGCGGGCTGCTTGATGAGTGTTCACCATGTCAACCATCAACCATTGGATCTAATTCATTGGATGGTGCAGGATTTTGGTTTTGAGATTCAATTCTAGGTGCTTGGGGTGGACCAAAAATTGGACCAGCTCCACGTGACTTTGGGCCATGCCAAAACGAAAGAGTGGAAACGATCAGGATCCCAAGAAAACCAAGCAGCAGAAAGGTGAGGTGAAGGTAAAGGTGAACCGACCTCCCTACGTTGAGAACATGATTGAATGGAATCTTGGACATATAGTTGCTGAACCTGATACCTATGGTACAGATCAACCTTTGATTTACATGGCTTGATTATTACTTAATCCATTCCCCCACAATCTCAGCCATGTTGGTGCTGAGGATCGTGACCAATGTGCTTCCGGCAGGAGGAGGTGCTGCATACCTGTCGGCTAAGTACAACACCAAGGTGGTGTGGGGATGGTGCTTGTGGTGACTCCGAAATCATCCGGTCAGAGATTGGATACCCAACTTATCAGTTTCAAATTTAACCTTGGCTTCAGCCCTGGAATTCTTTTAGGCTACTCAGTTTTGCAAGGTTTCACATGTTATGTCATGAGCCAGGCATTGAAACTTAAAACAATGGAACTGCCAGAGCTAGTTTAACCATTGCATCAGCTTTGCATGGCAACCGGAAGGCCCTCAAAGTAGAGTTTGCCGAATGGTTGGATTCTGCATTCCCGGCCAACCCTCGGCCCGAATCTAAGAAGTGTTTCAAATTAATTGCCCAGCCCTGTGCCAGCGTTCTCATCCCCGCCCAGGAAGTCTTACTGCACTTCGCTGGATGTTCCAGGGCCTTGCCTCCTCCGTCCATTCCAGCTGGCATGGAGACCAGACTTTGGCCTGGCTGGAAGCCAGGAACCGGACCAGTTGTTGGCAATTGCAGAGCTGGTGGCAGCCGAAACGAGCCTCACCCAAATATGTCTTTCTGTTTAAAATGATATATAATCAACCATAATTCCAATTGTCTTTTGGGTTGGACAATGTTGGACGCTTTGCTCATGAGGTTTCGAACTGATGCTGATCTGGGTGGCACCGAGAAAGTGTCTATCGCACAGGTCACCAAGGAGTTTCTGGAATCCGACTATGAACCTTTGAACCCACTACACAATGGTCTTTTGACCGCATAACATGTCACTACAAGGGCTCAGGATTCTAAAATTGTTTCGGCTAAATGGTATGTGAATACATCATGGGATACTATGTGCGCATCCGTGCTGAGGTTCCTTGGTGCCACCGTTTCACGTGGCATACATCAAGGGCTGGCGTCGGTGCTTAACCCTTTTGGTTTGCTGCCAGGCAATAAGGGAATTGAACTGCATCGATGAGATTCCACAAGAAGTGAAGGACAGCTTTTCCAAATAATTCGTACTGGGGAGACTAATAGTGTTTGTAAAGATTCCCCTGTCATTCTGGCATTCTGTGTTTGCTACCAGGACAGTTTCGGCACAATCCATGCCACAATTCTGCCGCACAAAACCTTGAAAGCCAAGATCTGGGCCAATCGTGGCAACTGGTCTGTAAAGCTTTAGTGAATGTTAGCAATGTTTGGTTAGATAGCTTTTGCAGTCAGTATTATGTGGAAGACTGGGACCCTACCAAACGATTAATATTTTTGATTTGCAAATATCGTGTTCAAAGAATTACACGCACTTAGAACCATGACATCAGGATTCACAATGCAGAGTTTGCAAAGACGCGCGGCTCACTGTTTCAACCTACTTCGTCAGATTCGAGTACTCCAACAGTGCAGCAAAACTGGTGATGAAGACCCACAACAACACTTTGATGCACATGGGCTCAAATAGGTTACTTCAATTTTGTTGGATTTCAGTATGCTCGAACGATTGCTAAAAGTTTTTTGGATATTGTTAAGTTCGTCGGATCATGTACAGTAGTGTAGCCCTTCCCTCTCCCCCATCCTCGTCAGGATTGGGAATCCGAGACATCGGTTTGCCGTGCCTTCCAAATAGGGAAGACAGAGGCGAAAGCCGTAGTCCAGCTCCACTCCTACATGGATCCGAGCATCAAGGAGGAACTTGAGGGTGCAGTCAACCACTTTGGAATGAGAGCCTTCATTTTCCACGATGTGATTGCAAAGGAATGCTTTAGCAGGGGGTTTACATCGGCAACACAAGGGTTGGAAGAATGGGCAGCGAAACTGACGAATGGTTCCAACTCACAGGACCCACTGGCACTTTGCCAGCACAATGGATTTTCAATTTTGAAAACTGAATGTCAAGGGTTCAACTCATTTTGTTTTCTTCAAATTTCTGGGGGAACTTAGGCAACTCTGTTCACAAAGCGAGTGATCTCTGACTTCAAGCGTGCTGGGGAAGGGCAACGAAAGCCTTTGAACTTCAAGGATGCCCTTTACAAGCACCAAGTCTGTGGGGCATATCTCCACTTCAAATCAGAGTTCCAAAGCAGGTGCCCTGAAAAGGAGTGGCCAACACTTTCTCAGGAGATTGATGACTCCTTCTACCAGCGGCTCCTGGACACCGATCTCCATGCTGCGATGCTCAGCAGTGTGCCGCCGGGAGATCTCCTGGCCATTTCGAGCTTCAGGCACTGGGGCTCAGTTGGGGGAACCAAATGGTATTTCTCAACCTGTGCGGGGAAAGAAATAATAGAAATATGCAAATCCTATTTAGCAAGAAAAAATCCTCTATGGTCTTGTATTCATTCATTCATTCATCCATCCATTCATTCATATCTAGTCCCACCTGGCTAGGCCGCATTTGGGGCGGTTTCAGAAGGTCCAGGTCGCAGAACTAGAAGCCAAAGAGGACAGGTTGGCTAGGAGTGTGTTGGAGGCAACCTTCAACCAGCTTTCTGCTCAGTTGGATCACGACATGGCACTTGTGAAAGAAAAACTTTGTCATGACAAAGATGCTGAAGCCGTGGAGTCTGCAAAAGATGCCAGATTCTTGCGAGAACGTCAGCTGATACTCAATGGAAGATTATATAATAATTATTATATAGGGCTCCAAGTTTCAATTCTCTTATGGATGTCAATGGCTAGACAGTTGATATGTTTCCCAAATAACACAAACTTGTTTATTTGTTCTGAACTCATCCATTGTACCTCCAGCTGCTTTCTACATTTCCATCTTAAGGAAGGGGGCTGCATGGGTGAAGAACTGGATGGCACGGCACTGTGTCCTCATTCCGGTGGACGATTCAATGTCGGGCTCCATGACAGAGTATGCGTCCTTCAATGCGCAATTCCAGGGGTCAGCTGGCAGGAAGCTACTTGGTGACCACATAGGGATGGAACAAATAAATTGGAACTATCGTGATTTCCATAGTATGCATTTTCTCAAGAAATATTTTCACTCACCAAAAAAGATTATCTATTTGTAAGATCTTCTGGGCAACCTTTTCTATTTCTTGAACATCACGAGGTTCACCGTGGTGGGATTGGATGCAACCTTGTGGCCTTCCAATTCACCCTACCTCTCAGCTGCAGTTCAAACAGCGTGTGGAATCACCAACATGTCGGAGAACACGGTTTGCCATGCACAGCTACCACAGCTGCAGTCGTCTACATCCAACCAAACAGTGCTCAAACACAGACGTAGCTTAGAAGACCAGCTGGTCAACCAGAAGTTGGATGTGAGTACAGTGATGCTGTTGAGATTCCAGAAGCCAGATTCCCAGAGAAATGATGCCAGACGGGCATCCCAACCATGTGTTGCTGCGACAAGCACCAACTACAAGACAAATGGGTTCCTGAGTTCTGATGCCATGCAAACTTCTACCATTGGTCCAGTCCCCTTGATCAAGACGAGCTTGATGTTGGGGTATGACCAGGAATCGGGTAGCATGAGCGCTGGTCTTCGAACAGAACAGTTTCTCGCCCATAAAACACTATTCGCTTAAAGATGTTACTTTCCTTGATTCGAACTTGGGGATTGACCAAACTCCTGTTGACTTTTTTCGTCGGGGTCAGATTACCTGCGCCTTATCTGAGGAAAGGAGTTCCATGCCATGTGGAAATCTTGAAGGCCTATGCCAGTGGCTTGGATCTCACGCCGGCAGATATCTACATCTTTGTGGATGTGCTGCCCAACAGGCACCCCTCAGTTAAAAAAAGAATAGGTTGTGATTTCACAAATGAAAGTTTCTTTCTAATATTAATATGAGGAATGCATTCATCCCAGCCCATAAAGTTGTCCCCGAATTATACCTTTCTTGGGGTCTATATACCACTTTCTACTCCAGGCATTGTGAGTTTGGAAGGGCTGCAGTGGCTAGCATCCTTGACAGCACCTTGCCCCAGCTCCGCTACATGGGCTATGTGAAAAAAGATTTCTTCTCGAAGGTCCATGAAGCCATTTCTTCAACCATCTACACCCATTGGGATGCTTCCAGGGAATCAGGGCCCCAGCAGCGCCCCCGAGAAAGTGGATCAGTCGGTCCTCTTGGTCTCAAAGTCCTGGCAGTCAGCGCAAGTGGCCAAGTGGTTTGGCCTGACTCTCTTTTGAGTGGGTACCCTTCCAACAGTGCTGAGTACAAAGCCCTTGAAGCCAAGCGTGCGGCTTTTTTGGAGATGTGCCCCCAGGTTCAAACTTCATCCCAGCAAACCACGGTGAGATCAACTGCACGCCCGGACTTTAGCATTGAAGGAGGGAAGGAGCCATTGGACCACACCAGGATGGTGGACCTAGCTGGGATTCCTGCTGGTGACTTCACTGGTGAAAGGCAGGGTCCAAATTGTTTCACTCAAAAATAATAAAAGGTTGACTGAAACCATGTGATCACACCCTGTGAGGCTGGCAACATCACCTGGAAAGAGCAACCGCCCCACTGTGGTCATCACCCAGGACTGGCATGTTTGGGTTGGCAATGAGAATTCCGAAGACTTGGCATTGGAAGCAATGCCTCTATTCGGATTTGGTCTCGGGGAGTATGAGGACAAAGTCGTTGAAGGCACAAGCATCCAAATAGCCAATCTTTTTTTAGCTGTAGTGAAACTTAGTCATTCGACTCTATATTGGTTGCAAGTACCACCAATCACACTATATACTTGCTGTAGCAGTATTAGCCCCATCTTTTGTAATAGCAGTTTCTCACATACAACCCTTGAGGCGATGGTGTGCAGGATGTGCTGAAACGGGTTGTTCCTTGGAAAATGACTGATGACAAAGCATTGGTCTGCTACAATGGCTCTCTTACACCTCTGTGCTGTGTTCTGCACAAAATGTCATCAGACCATGGTTTGGTTGATGTCCAGATCTTGGACCACAAGCACAGCCCCAAGATGAGAACTGCAATTTGGCTCAAACTTGCCTATTATTATGTTATATTTTGTTTTGAAATCTGTTTGACCCAAATACTTACTCAATAACTCAATAATCCCTTATTAGAACCCATTTCCCGGTCACCAGTCTCCTTGGCACAAGAAGCAGCCCGCTTCCAAGGCAGTAGATGGGCAAGAGCCTGTGCCAGCGCCGTTCCGCTTCCACGTGGAAATTCAGACCGGAGGAAAGACCCACTGTTTTCGACCGAGCTCGTTGGATGGCCAAGACATGATGAATGTCAAGCACCACTCTCTGGGACAGGTGCTCAAAGGCAACTTCAACCGGCTGGGATCGAACCAACGTGCTGGATTGGTATGGGAGGTATCTCAACCCAACATGAGTTCCCTTCTTGTGTCTTTTTGGCTCTATACCCTTCAACCTCCACTTCAACCTCCACATCATTCCTATCCCCTCTTACTTGCCTCGCTCAGGTGCAATCGACAACGTCAGTGCCGCCGAAGGTCCTGCCAGTGAAACCCAAGTTCTGGCTGACTTGCTCAACTGTCTTGGCTGGGAACACGTGGTACCAGTTGACTTCGTGTGCCTAGAGCACCTATGTCAAAATCTAGCGATAACTTTTGAGAAATTGCCGCTTCAACACGGGCTTGAAACCTGTGAAATGTACATTCATGTCATGTGAATGCTTTGGGGTAAGGCTAGATCTAAATCTAGGTTCCATAGCTAGATGTCCACAAGATGTTATTGTTTTCAGTTCCCAACATATTTTTTGAAGCCACTTCCAACCGCAAGAATTTTTCACATGGGATGTCCAAGGAGCCTAGCTAGCGGGGATCGTAGGTTGCCACAACAAAAATCTCAAGCGCCGTGATTCGAGAAAAAATTGTGCATCTGAACATTCCTATGCTTCCATTTGGATCCATTTGGCATCACCAGGCACTTTTCCAAAAGCATTAGAATCGAACTTTATCGTGAGTTTTTCTCCGAGCAGCTGGTTAGGTGTGGTGACTTGGGTTCCTGAGGTCAGGACTCCATAGGAACCGGTGAAATTTTGGAACAGCCATGGTGGTACTTGGTGCTGTCACGGAACTCACCGAGTCTGAGTCTGAGGATGAGCTGGTGGGTGTGTTTTGCAGGAACACACCAAGTATCACCCAGCGCAATCAATTCACTGTTTTTCCCCATTCCAAAATCATTCTAATCTAATGGTTTTTGGCAGGAGCCCAAAGGGAAAGCAAAAGATGTGAAGAAGGAAACAACACCTAAGCATTCCCCGTCAAAGTCTACCACTCCAGCAGCTTCGGAACCTTCAACAAGGGGTAGACCGCGTCTCCGTCGTCCCGCTGCGGCGGTTGAGGCCTCGAGTTCCAAAGGGATGAAAGCTTGTGCGAAAGCAGAAGCGAAAGCCCGACAGAAAGCCCCTGCAAAAAGAAAAGCCGAGGAAAAGAAGACCAGGACAGTTAGCAAGACCCGAGGAACCAAAGGGAAAGCAGAGCCCGCAGAGAACAAGGATGAAGACAATTCAGAAGTTGAAGGCCCCAAATCGGCAAAAGGAGAGGACACCGCAGAGACTGTCAAACCCAGAGCCAATGCTAAGGGAAAGGCGAAAGCAAAGAGCAAGACCAAAGGAACCGGAAAGGGTAAGAGAAACAAGGATGTCAAGAATGAAGATGGAAAGGATGATGTGCCCACTATGGAAGAAAGTCCTAAAAAACCGGGAAAACGAATGAAACGACCGTCAGGTGGGGAAACTTGGTATCAAAATTCCATCAGTATGATGCGCACTTTAGTCCAAAAACATTAGAAAAAAGCGGCAACTCTTTAGCCCTTTTGCAGGCGCTGGAGAGACCCTCGAGGCGAAGGTTGGAAATCCATACTACTACAAGGCCAACAACACTTGGGCGTTCAAGGTAGGTGGCCGCGAAGCTGTGCGAGCCCCTTGGCTCAACTTCTTTGTTTATGTGTTACTCAGTTACCGTAAGTGGCAAACTAGCTAAACCACCTTAGGTTTGCTCCGACACATTTGGGTGTGGCCTTGGGAGATAGGTGAGTATATGTCAGAATATTTCAAGTCTTCTTACCATCCAAGGTTGGGACCCTTGGATGTTCGAAGGATAACCTCAAAGAGATTATCGCCTGGAACTTAGCTGAATCAGTTCAGCATCCACTAAAGACACTTCCTGGAACACTCAAGACTTGAGGATGCTGCTCGGACCGTGGTCCTCAATGGTGAATCTGTCAAGGATGCCAAGGAGTTGGCAGCTACTTGGCCCAAACATGTGGTTGAACATCAATTTGCTGTGCGGGAAGCTTTTTTCTTGCTTTCGCTGCGCGGAAAACTTTTTTTCTTACGATTAGATTTGCTTAGCTTATCGTTATGAATTTTGACTGCCAGGCATTCCAATGTGTTAGCCCTGTTGTTCCGGCCCTAGCTCAGGCCAGGATGCTGGAACAACTTCCTTCCACTCCGGGGCCCGGTTTGGACGTTGGAGAAACCGTCAAAGATAGCCATGGGGATGATGAGCAGACAAAAAATGATGGGAAGGAATATGATGAGGATTTGTGTGAAGGAGAGGAGGAAGAAAAGTTGGCGGAAGGAGAGGAGGAAGAAGATGCCGAAGATGACAAAGATGTTGACTAGGGATTCCAAACCACTGAGCTGAGGTCGCGGCTGAAAAATTGGCAGTGGATGCAGCCGCTCTTGGGTCTTTGTGTGGCGGTGCTTGGGTGTTTGGCACATCTCCCCACAAATGTTATCATTAGTCCAAGGGTGTTGGTGAATTATTTACTGATTTTAATTACCCCATTCCCAACAATTATTGTGCTATATAGTTTACCCCATGTGACCTCCATCATCTGACCTGGATAACATGTCTGCCCTGGATGTCATGAAAATGTTTTATATATA
>Ga0126342_10008852_pt1 | contig 18027 bp, 19 predicted proteins | sample Cyp1metagenome_FD_92528 | JGI IMG/M metagenome (GOLD analysis project Ga0126342, IMG submission 92528) | Coral microbial communities from Lord Howe Island, Old Settlement Bay, Australia - Cyphastrea 1 metagenome | ecosystem: Host-associated > Invertebrates > Cnidaria > Coral ... | reverse complement strand
TATATATGTATATATGTATATATCTATATGTATATATATGTATATATGTATTTATGTATATATGTATTTATATATGTATATATGTATATATCTATATGTATATATATGTATATATGTATTTATGTATATATGTATTTATATATGTATATATGTATATATCTATATGTATAATCCCTGTGACACCCCCCATCTAGCCATGATATTTTTGTGTCCCCAACCCACCTGCACCCAGGTTTCGACGATTTGATCCCTTTTGGACCCAAGCAGGACCTGCCCCGGGTGCCTTTGTGGCCTGCGGTGGTCTTGGGCCGCGCTGGCGAGAAAGTGAGCGTGTCGGTGAGCTGCGTGTGATGTGAGGCTTGCCTCACATGGGGATAGGAACAGACCAAAACAGGACACATTTACTCACACACTTATGTGAATGAAAGTACATAGATGGATGGATGGATAGATACACAGGCAGACAGATGCTGTATATAAATAGATAGAAATGTATATATATATATATGTATTTATATACAAATATCATTATGTACATAAGGAGGGCACAACAATGAAACATGATAAAGCCAACAATTGAGGCTGTTGGATACCACAACTGCATGATCAAAATTTCCAAGATCATCAATATCTTGGTTCAAAGTTCTTGTGCTTTGATGCAGGTCCAATGCCGTCAACATTGGAGTAGCTCCCCCAAAACGTTCTGGGGAACAGCAATGCCTCGAACACCAATAGCTTGAACAACTGAATTGGCAGCGTCATTGTTTCTGAGATGGCCCAACGTGGCACAGCAGCGCCCGTGCAACTCCGAAGGACTTGCAGGACACACTGCTGGCTTCCGCAAAGCAAAAAAGTGCGACTCATGTTTCAAGGTTCCCACCACCCCAGGTATGTTTTGGGGGAAATTTGGTAAACTAACAAAGGGGCAAAATGATCACTTTCCCTCCCAAGTGGCTATGATTCACCTATAATTGGTTGGAGCAACCTATGCAGCCCAAGCCATTTGCCCGAAATCCAACATTTTTCTTGGAATGTGGGAGTTGAAGTTGAACAATGATACCAATGCTTGCCCTTTAGACACTTTAGACCTCCCATTTTACCAAAACCATCCAAAACCTGTGACCCCTTGACCACTGTCCGCTGGAGATTTTGGATGCGCGAATCCTGCGTTTGCAACATCGACGCAGCCTGCGCTGTGCAGCCTTCGTGGGAAACGCTGGTGCCGGGACATAGAGATCAAACATGGGGGATACCCGGGATAGTTCAAATTGACCCATTTCAATGGGGAATCATGGGGAAAAAATGGGAACATCATGAGTTTTTTTTTTTGCAGGGGTAGCAACATTTTGAACACAGCCAATTCCTCGAGTTTTTCTCGTTACATCTGCATTGCAGTACATGGTATATAAGCTCATTTTTGATGCATTGTATCATTTCTGGCTTCGGTCTATGTACATCGCTTTAGGCTTTGGGCACCGCGGAACGAGGTCAACACTTCTCCTCGCTGCCGCCGTTCACACAATCCTCGTCCTGGCCTTGTTGAAGTCTATGCAGTTGCAGGAAATCACACTGCAATGCAGCAATCCAACACATTTGACAACAGGTCAGAGCCAGTGTGGCCGTAATCTTCAGCATGTCCGCAGTTTTAAGCTTGGTGAGTCGTGAGTAGTTGGAGATTCTTCATTCCTTTGTCGCATCATGGCTGCTGGATCCCCTGTGAGTGCCACCGAGCTTCCACTTGACTTGGTGAACCCACCAGTTTCAGCCGACGAGCCTTTGGATGCTCGCGACATTGAATTGGTGCAAACCACTTTCAAGAAGGTGGCGGAAGTGGGTCCTGAAGCAGCAGGCCGAATCCTCTTTGGCCACATCTTCCGGATTGCACCGGAAGCCAAAGAACTTTTCTCCTTTGCCAAAGATGAGGAGACAATGTGGTTGCCGGGAAGCAAATTGGAGAAGCATGGCGCAAGGGTTGTGAACACAGTTGCCACTGCAGTGTCCATGCTGAACGACCTTGAGGCACTTGTCCCTGTTTTGCAGCGTTTGGGCCTGCAGCACGTGGGATACAAGGTCTTGCCACCTCACTATGAAGTGGTGGGCCAAGCATTCATCGCAACCCTTGACGATGCCTTGCAAACCGAGTTTACCGAAGCTGTGAAGAACGCCTATCTGAAGGTATGGAAGATTGTGCAGGCCACCATGATTGGAGAGAATTATGCCTGAGTGACTCTCAGACTCTCAGACTCTCAGACTCTCAGCGCTTCTTTATGCAAGTTCTCCCATGTTTTAAGCGCTTCCTGTTGGAAACAGGACGTGGATGCCAAGGCTTTTGGGCTTTTGGGCTTTTGGGCCTTGGATAGTGATTTCAAAAGACCCATGCTCGTGCTGAGCAAGTTGAACAATGGTTTAAGACCTTGTCTTGTTTCTTGATTTTTTTTGATCTTCGGAGCGATGTTAGTCATCAGCTCCGCGCAGTTTGCGGAGAGACGCAATGCCAAAATGTGATTTGCTGGCAAGTGACGCAAGTGTGCTTTTTTGATGCTTTTTGGGTTGTTTTCGGATTTCTGGGTATATTTCCAGCACGAGACCTCAGGGGTTGTGTGCTACACGTCAACTGCAGTCAAATGCCAATCTTTATAAAGTGATTCAGACATAATCAACAGTTGAAGCCATTCTCCACTTGGTTTGTGGTTCCAAATTCCTGCTCGGGAGACATTTTGGGTCTCAGAAGATCTTCCCCCCAAAAGTTGCCAGACGGTGTTTTTTTCCTACAGAAACCAGGTAAATCATGGAGGTTTATTGCTGGGAAAATCATCTGTTACTGGGTGATTTTCCATTGCAATGTTTGATTACCAGAGGCTACATCTCCCACCAGTTGTTGTGTCACCCCCTCCCCCATCCCTGCACCCATCCTGATTTCCAGCTGCTGAGGCATCGCTGAGGGCAGCCGAGGAACTGTGGAAAGTGATCGGTCGACGAGGTGCGCCATCGATGACTGCGGACGTTTTTTTTTAGAGATAAACCATGCTCTTTTTTTTGGGACTTTCACTGGACCTATGGAGCTGGGAAGATGGATTTTTGAAGGAACCACTTAACATATAGACACTAAGGATTTGGATCCTAGGTTTAGGGTTGAACATGAACCCAGTTCAAGAGCAACCATGGAGACTGGTGGGGGTGGACATGTCATTTCCGAATGTTTCACTATCTCTTGGTTAAGCCTCCAATCTCCTCCAACATTTAGCTACGAACCCTGGTCGCGTCCAGGTGGTGAGCTGGGCAAGGCGCTACATTCCATCTGCCGCCTGTTTGCGAACGGTTGTGGTTGTTGTTGTTGTTGTTGTTGTTGTTTTTTTGTTTGCCACGGAAATCAGCTGGGAGGGCCCCCCAAAAAAGTGGAACCCGGCATGGAGGTAGCCCAGCCTTTTGAGGGTCCTGGCGGAGTGGGATGTCATCCTTATTGGTAGATTTTTCCGAATCTCTAGACTTCATTGTGCTTGTGGCTTGTCTTGCACGTCCGAGTCTACAAGTGTGATGCCAGTTACTGTATTCGTTTCGGCGGTGATTTCATCCTATGCAAGTTCCAAAGACTGCGATGGAATCCTCACAACATCCAGGGACCCCAGAATGAAGAAAAGTTGGGCCCAAACCATGAAGACAATCGAGATTGTAAGTGACTTGTACTTGGGTTCAAAGTGAGACTCCTGCTGTTGATGGACAGCCACATGTACTGCTTGAGGTGGAAGGTGCCTTAAAGGATGCCCACTCCAGAAATCCAGGGTCTGGGGCTTCCCGTTTCCGGTAATGTGGCCGGCAGCCCTTTTTTGAGGCATGGACCTGGAAGGATTTCGATTTATACATCAAATCCCAAGGCCTTGCTGTGGACCTGCAAACCCCAATCCTTGGGAGGTGAGTCAAGCACTGGAACAGAAGCAGAATGCGCAGGTGCGAATGGCGCTGGTCCGGTCTGCTCATTCCAACTTGGGGATCTTCGGGGGATCACAATCTTTGCCAACGCAGGGGAGGCTCCCCACATCCAAGTCCTTCTAAGCCGTGGCCCCATGGGTAGCACCGTCCGTCATGGGATTTTCTGCTCATTGGCTCAGCTGTCTGCTTTTCCAAGATCCCACATGACGGATCATGATCATGCTGGTTCATTCTAGTGGGAACACCTGTTCTTGTTGCCACCCTGCGTTCTGATTTCCGGCCGGGATATGTACCGAGTGATCCATGTACTTTTACCACCAGCAACACACCGAAGTTGGGTTAGCAGGGTCGACCTCCCACCTATGGATCATTAATCACAAAGTCCCAATGATGAAGGGTCATGCATGTCCATGATGGATGATAGAGCTCACCATCGATCAAATATATTGCGAAACACATATTTAAACAAACCATTTATATATATATACAACCAAGAAGGTTTCATGGTACCCTCTGGTAAACTAACAGTTTGCCATTGAAAAAAAACAATCTATAGTTGATTTGCTTATTAAACATTGGCATTCGATCAGTGCATCCACGCCGCGCTGACTTCGGGGCCATGGCACCGCGGTTCTCGTCGCGCTTCAGCGCGGTTGTCCTGTTCGCGGCGATCTGCTGGTGCCTGGGCCCAATAAACCATCCCCAAATGGTAGTTTTTGGGTTGGCTTTGGGTTTTCCACAGGCTATAGTGGGTTTCTAACAAGGATATGATCCGGATATTGGATGATGGATGATATTATTGGGTAGATATTAAATATTAATGGACATGAATGAACCATATCATCCCTAGTTTACTGATTGGTGATGTATCAATTGAAAGGAGAAAAGATGTCACGATTTTAGGACACCCGGCAAGTAAACTGGGATTGATCCAGGATTTTAACATTCATTCATCCCATTTTGGAGATGACATCTGACCCATTTCGCCTTGGGGATCGTTTATATCAAGCTTTACCACAACTGGGATTCTCTGGAGGATGGCAATGTCTCAAACCTAGGGACCTAGAAACCAGTTGCAGATTGCTATGCCGATATGTTGTTCCACATAGATCACAGGATAATGTGGGCACGAGTCAGGCCCACAAGTGATCAATAGTGAAGCACTACAACTTTCTGGGCTTCGTAATCCTGGTCACTACGTCCCCCATCTCTGGGTTTATCCCTTTTTAAATGAACGTACAGTACTAGGCCTTTTCACGTGAAATGCTGTTTCCCAGCAACTCTTCCCCACGTGAACATAGAAGTGGGGTTCTCCCGACGTTCTCAAACAACCCCAGATTCAATGGTTGGCTATATATGCCGTTATATTTCCATGATCTCTCCCACTCCCCCATTCTACTCCCACCAGATCTTGTCCATTGTATCTTCATTACCCCACAAGCTGCACATATAGCCATTATTGTTGTTTTTATACCCCCATGTGTTGCTTCGAGCCCCGCCAGGGTGCAGAGAGCCTTCCTTTCTCCCCGCCTTGGCTATGCAAGCCCCAGAGGCCGTGTGCATCGCCGTGACCCGGCAGTTGGGATGGAAGAAATCCTGCACCACCTTGGACGATTGAAACCCTGTAAATTTCCATCCGCAGTATGTTTCCCCATTTCTTTAGAGATCTCAATTTAGCTACTCTTGTGTTCTCTGCTGTTCGGTTTGTACTGTCTGAGATTTGCGATTCTCTGCTTGTCTTTTTTGACGTTTTTGCTTCTGCGTTTTTCTGCGTTTTGTTTCTTTGCTTTTCTGTTTTTACTTTCTTGCTTTTCTGTTTTTCTGCTTTTTGCTTCTCTGTTTTTTTGTGTTTCTTTGCTTTTCTGTGTGTATATTTCCGTCGTTTCTCCTTACATGTTGTCTGCTCTTTCCACAACAGCAACATCATGGAGTAGGACAGATACAGAAATCGATTCAATCGATAGAGTCAGGAGAGCAAGAGGTGACAACAACACACGAAGACGCCGACCAAATAGACTAAGAACAAGTGACAACAACACACGCAGACACACTAGTTGGAGGTGCAGTTTGGGCATATCTAATCCCTCTAACATGAAATATCCTCGATTCTGGAACTGCATCCCCAAGTGTAAGCATCAATAAGTATCAATAGGGCAGTCCAATTCCATCGCTTCAAAAAAAGTCAGGTGCCAGCTTCGGCAGCGCCTCGGTTGTACCGCAGATTCGGCAAGCCTTGGAGGAGTCCGGGACCTTGAGACAATGGTTCCTTGGATCCAAAAAAAAGGGGCTCCAATGGGCCATTGGGGATGGGGTGAACATGGAACACATGTTGGAATTCCTCGGAATTTCTGGTGGAATTGTTGGATCCAGAGGTGATCTCGTCCCTTTCTTGGAGATTTTGAGTGTTTTTTTTAAAGGTTTTTCTATGTTTTTGAGCTATATTAAAAGGGTCCATCTTCGGAGAGCTGGGAGATGCTAAGTGCTTGGCTGACTGTGCCGAAGGTTAGAGTCTGCTGCTGCCCTGTCCCAAGCCTGCAGCCTGGACATGGGGTTGATGGGCGGGTCTTGATGGGTTGAGGATGTGCCAAGCTTCGTCATGTTAGTCGAGAACGGACCAGGCCCAACTTTTTGACCTTTTGGATCCTTTTGGAATGTTGTTGTGGTAGGAATTGATCTGCTCAGTTGAGTTTCAATTTCCTCATTACGACTTTGACTTTCAGCATTTCGGTGGTTTACTCAGTTTACTCCCTCCATTTCTGGCGCCACTTTCAGGAGTTGGAGGAGGCGGAAGGGATTCTAGCTGCTCGGTGTTTTTCACCAGATCGCAGTTGCGGTGTCATAAACCTACCATGGCCATCAAACACTGATCCCCCTGGAAACGAACATATAATGTACCCTCTGGTTATGTCAAAATAGCTATTGAAAATGGCCATTGAAATAGTGGATTTTCCCATTAATAGCATGGTGATTTTCCATTGCTATGTTAGTTTACCAGAGGGTAGATCATGTCTGAATGGGAAACCCCATGGATTTCCATAGCTATGTTGGTCTGCTGAGACTTACAGGAGGGTGCGTATAATTAGCATCTTCTTGGAAACATGGTCCGCAAGATTTCAAGATGCCCATGGGTCTCATGTGGTCTCACCTTCTTCATTAGCTTTGTATCAGCAACTTTCAAGACCGCAGAGTATTGAACCCTCCAAAGTTGGATTGTTTCAGACCCCAAAAATATGACCACCGGCAGACACATAGACATAAAATGACACATATATATATATATACATATAATTATATATAATTATATATAATTATATATATATGTGTATATATATATGTATATCACCCACATGTTACGCATCAATCTTTATATATATATATGCATAATTATATATTATAGATAGACCTTATGGATGTAGGCAGTATATGCTCCCCGAGGCCAAAAGCGCTGGATGGTCGACTTGGCTGGCGGTGAATCGCGCGGCATATCTGAAGCCGGAAGATCCGAACGCGCAGGAAACGCTGGAAGCCTTGAAATATTTCAGGGATGGACCTCTGAAACTGACGCTGGGTGGAGAAATTTGTTGTGTTGATCTGGAGGTTTTTTGATTGGAAAAAGGGGGAAATTAGGATGTATTCCATATATGACTGGGTTACAACATGGTTAGTACCCACTTAGCAACTGGGTAACAATACAATGTTGACACATTTACCAATTGGTTGTTTCATGTGTTCTCTGAGCTGAGGCCATTTCCCATTGGTTGATCAAAAAAGAGGGTTGAAACCCTCACATATTTTGCTATATTTTGCACAGCCATTCTGGAAGAATGATGTTAACATATGTTAATAACTTGTAAACAGATGCACATGAGATACTACACTATACTACACTATACTATAGTGTATATACTCTATTCTTTCCCAAAAGACATCGTGTAGTGTGTGATGTTGGCCATTTTCCAGGTTTTTGGAAGGGCGCTGCAGTCTAGTGGAACCGAGAAAGATGGACTCCTCTTATCAATCTTTCAAAGATAGGTGCATGGTTGTTGAAACATGTTGAAACCACGGTTCATTTCTTGAGCATGTCTGAGATGACTGCACATTTTACCCTCTGGTAATTTAACATAGCTATTGAAAATGACCATTTATAGTGGATTTTCCCATTAAAAATGGTGACTTTCCATAGTTATGTAAACGTTTACCAGAGGGTACCCGCCATATGGGTCGGTAAAATCGTTAGATTTTGAGCCCATCAATTGATGGTTGGCGAATCACCGAGACCGGACTGTGATATTGCCATTCCATGGGTGTTTTCCCTTAAAGCCAGCCAAATTTTGATGGTCAAAACCCAAGGGGTTGCTGCTTTTGGTCCTGACTCTCCCCAGAATTGGTGATGATTATCCCTATTCTCCATGAAATCGATCTAGTTTTGGGCTCAAATCCCTGGACGCTTTTATCGTTCGACAGTCAGAAGTGCCATTGCCATTAATTAATGGCAGACTCGACCCAATAATTTTTACCATCCCCAAAAGAGGCCCTTATTATTGAATATACCCCTATTTAAGGGATGATGTTCAATATATGTCCCCAAATGCTTGGTCAATGGGACGGTTTAAATATATGATTGCGTTGGGTTTTTAGGTTGGTGAATTATGATGAGATTCAACCAGATACTATAATCATCAACTATTATAACTATAACAAGCAATCACCATTAAATTTGCCATTTCCATATTATGATTATTGGTATTATTAATTGTGAATAATCACCATTCACCATTATCAAGCATTGTCATCATTATTTTTATTCTTGGGTTTACCATACTAGGACAAATGCACTCACTTGTGGGAATTATTCACACTCGTGCTATTTCCATATTTTTGGGACGGTTTATTATTGGGTTTAAACCCAATGAAATCCCTATCGTTGACGATTACATCACATCCCTGTTGTCAGTTTACCCCAGGTTATTGGGATGGTTTATTATTGGGTTTAAGCCTGATTAAATTCCATTAAATCCCTATTGTTGATGGTTAAATCCTAATTCAGACAGACATTCCCCAAAAGGCTCCTTTCAATGATTGGGCTTACCATACTACAACCAGTCAATTCTATATCATTGGTATTAGAATAACAAAAATTCTTGGGGTTTCGCCCACGTATTTACCATGAAATCCCATCAAAACACCATCCCTAGTGGGTTCATGGTTCATAAAATTCCATAGTATCACCATCCAGTCAGTCATTAAGTCATTAATGAAGTCCCATTAAGTCATATTAAGTTCCAATGATTGATGGTTAAATCCTAAGTCAGCCAGGTATTGTGACCATGAAATAACCATCAGAAAAAACATTCCCTAATAGTTTATTATTTGGATATACCCCTATTTGGATAGTTTAAAGTGACCCCAAATAGATGGTCAATGGGACGGTTTATTATAGGTTAAAGATTGGTGAATTATGATGAAATTCAGCCAGATACTATAACCATCCATTTCCATTTAAGTATACAGTAATGCAGTATTGGGATTTCCATTAATCAACTATTATAACCATCAACAATCACCATTGAATTTGCCATTTCCATTGGCATTAATTGTGAACAGTCACTATTAATAATTTCCCAGATACTATATATATATATATCATAGTTATTATAACTATCTATTTGATGTTATAATATTTGACAATGTGATTATATACAGTTATCCCATGTTACAACTATAGCCATCAACTATTATAACCATCCACTGAGTTTTGTTTTGTTTGTTTTGTTTGTTTTTGTTTGCTTGGTTTGTGTTTTTAAATTAGTGATTACAATCATTGGTGGGGACTTCACGCGTTTTTCTTGTTGTCTCTAGCGCTGTCACACAGCACTAAAGTCAAAGGCGACAAAAATCCACTGCCCCAAGGACCTCCGAGCAGCTGCGTGACGTGCTCCGGGCGAGTCCCAAGGCCCTGTCGAAGCCGCAGGCGGCCTACCAAGCGGCGCGGCAGACGGCGCCGGAGGCGCCCAAATTGGGCTGAAAATGGGGGAGAAAATGAGGGAAAATCCAGGGAAAAAGAGGGAACATCAAGGACAAATTCAGGAAGAATTAGGATGTTCCAAGAAAACAGATTACTTGGGATTTCGTTGAGAACTGGGATTTTTCAGCGAGGAAGATGGTCATGAAACAGTAAGTATGAGCCCAGCACGGTCGTGAACCACGCGCAAAGTGGAAATCTCATCCAAAGACCGTGAGAATATCACTCATTCTTTTGAACATGCCCAAAGATCAGAGAAATTTCCCATCTTGGATTCTGGTTTTAGTTAAAAAATGCTCACATATATTCGAAGGAAGTTTAGAAGTCAAACTTCCGACAATATGGACAGATGGAAAAGCAGAGGTGGCAAGAGTCAGAGACGAGAAGAGCAGAAGAGAGAAGATCAGAGAAGAGAAAGAGTCAGAAGAAAGAAGATGCAGGGGCGCGAAAAGGTAGGAAAGTCGCGAAACACTGTGTTTTTTCCAATGATTTGTGGCTCCGGAGGGTTGAAAAGTAGGCTTGCTAAAGCGGCGGGTGCGGAGCTGCGGAGCCATCTGGCCAGATGAGAGATGAAAAGTTGCACGCCGTTGTGGTGCGAAGCACATTTCGAAGTCAACAGTGCAAAAAACTGAGGGGCACGGAGCACTTTCGAACGTTCAGATGTCGTTTTGCATGGCAGGCGCAGGGGATTGTGCACCTGGTCAAAAGTGAGCAAAACGTGAGGGTTTTGTAGCAGTTTCAAAAACGATGGCAGGCGTGGGACATTTGAAGAGGATCTGCAAAGATGCATGCCGCGTGGCAGACGCAATACGAAAGACATGTTCACCAGAGATGTTAGGAGGTCAGGGCGCTGATTTCCTGAGAGGGGTTGCATTTTGGAGCGTGAGATCTTCAGGTTTGCTAAGATGATTTTGCTTGACAGGTGCAGCACTTCGTATGACCTGGCACCACTTTTTCGTGGCAGGCGCGGCATGGAGTGGAAAAATCGCAAAACGCATTGGTACGAGGCCGCCAGCTCTGCACTCAACTTTCCATTTTTGAAGGAAGTCTCGCAGAATTGCTTTGTTTTTGATGTTGTCAACTTGAAAAATTGAGGAAGTCTCGCAGAATAGCTTCCTTTTCAGACTTGCAGATAGATAGATAGATACAGATAGATAGGTAGGTAGGTAGATAGATAGATAGATAGATAGACAAATAGATAAACAGAAAGACAGATGCATAAACAGATATATATTGATAAACCCCTGTAATGAAGATAATATAAATCAGCATTCTGGGGCCTGGGTTTTAATTTTTGAGGGTTTCTGGGTGTTAAAATTGGTTTTTGAATGGTGCAGGATACATAGCAAAACGGTGTTGGCTCAGCACTATTCGTTAGTGGTGTTTTATCCAAGTCTGCTCTGGTTTACATATGCGTGGTTTATTCAGGCTAACCCCGTCCAGGTCGCCAGGTCCGCCTAAGTCTGCCCAGGTCAATCCCAACTCCCAAGTTCTCCCAGGTTCTCCCAGGAAATTAGTGATTTCCTGCGATTTTGTGGGTTTCCGGGATTTCCTGGGAGAACCTGGGTGTTATTTTCTACGATTTTGTGGGTTTCCGGGATTTCCTGGGAGAACCTGGGTGTTATTTTCTACGATTTTGTGGGGTTTCCTGGGAGAACCTGGGTGGAAACAGTTGGGGATGGGCCTGGGAGAGCTGGAAGAGTTAGTTGCCCGAAAAGTGGCTGGAGGGTGGCCCGCTATTTTGACCCGCAATTTCTAAATTTCTGCTGCAGGCGTTGCCGCCCCGTTTGGCCTGCAGGTTTGCCATGCTTTAAAGTTTAGTTATAAGCATTCCAGGGGTATAACAAGATATATATATATAGATAGACAGATAGATAGACAACTGCAACTGCACTACACCACACTACAACTACAACTTCAACAACAACTACAACTGCACTACCACTACAACTACAACTTCAACTACACTTCAGCTACAAGAACTGCAGCTACAACCACAAGTACAACTACAACTACAACCTCAAATGCAACTACTACAACTACAATTACAAGTGCCATTGCAACTACAACTGCAACTACAACTGCAACAACTACTACAACTACACTACAACTGCAACTACAGCTGCAATTACAACTGCAACCACAACTTCAGCTCACTACAGCTACACTTCAACTACAGGTTCAACTTCAGCTTCCACTACACTACTACAACAACAATTATCACGACACTACACTACAACTACAAGTACAACTATAACCTACAACTACAACTACAGCTACAACTACACTACAAATACAGCTACACTACAACTACAGTTACAACTACAACTGCAACTCCTACAACTATTGCAACTACTACAATTATATACTACAGTTAAGACAATTGCAGCTTCAACTACAGTACAATTACAACTACAACTGCAACCACAACTACAACTACGACATTACAACTTCAACAGCACCAACCCCACTACAACTACAACTGCAACTACAACCATTGCACTACACCACACTACATCCAGGAGTTGTGAGTGAGGTGACCACTGCAACCATTGCAACCACTCCAAAAAGCACAACTCCAACCACCTTTCGGTCCATCAGTGGACTCGCTCTGCCATCCATGCTTCACAACAACTCACCTCTCCTATAGTGTCCTATCCTTGAAACTTCCGCCACCGCCTTGTGCGGCACTACTGGTATTAAATACAAAAACACCATATTACCATATATTTATTACCACATAGATCTCTATATATTCCATATTGCCAATAGGCTGATTCGCCCAGCTCTTTGGCCCTCCGAAAGCGTCCAGGAGTTCCAATCGCCAGAGGCCTTCCGAGAACTCGTGTTGCGCTGCCCCATGGTGCTGGATGCTTGGCTGAGGAGAAGTACCTGCCAGTATCATGGAATATATGGAACATGGCCGTAGAAATCATAGATTTATAGATGTTTATAAAATGTAAACCATCTACATTCATGGTTCATTTTCCATCGCTATGTTAAATGACCAGAAACAAATAAGTTTCGGGTTTGTTTTGAGGGGAGGCAACATGGAATCATGGCAATTTGCCAAGCTACAGTATTTGTCCAGATTTATGGCAATTTCATGCCATGTGGTTGTCCGGGGAACAACTGATTTTTCTCACGCCGATCCAAAAACGTCATCGTTTTTCGATAAGGTTTGTACTACATAGCTAGGACATGCTAGGAACATTGACCCAATTTTCTGCTTCTAGCATCCTTACTATCCACTCTTAAAGGATGTAAAAAAACAGGTCAACTGATTTTTCCGCAACAGGGTGAATTGACATTTCAGCCATCAACGCAAGCACGTGAAACTTTAGAACTCCAGGAGGGTCTACAACTTGGGACCACAAATTCCACCATGGAAACCAGATGAAACTTGTTGAAAGGTGGGCCTGTCGCCGTAACTTTTGTTTCGGAGCCAAGGATGCCCAGGCACAAACATGCCTAACTTATTCGTGTCCCAGAATTGGAGGCCTAAAACAACAGCTACCAGCTACCACTTGTCATCTGACAAGTTTATTTTGTGGGAACCTCCACTAGCCAGTAGAACACATGCGCCAGGGAAATTTGGAAACTGCTCAGAAACAAGAAACATATTGCAAGTTTCAGCCCGGTTATGTCCCCATAGTTGTAGCCGGTAAAACCCCACTTTGGCCGGCTCGTTGTTCGCTACATTCTCCCACGACGGGAGGGGCAAACCCAAGAATCTGTCGTTTAACGCCTACTACAAAGCTGTGATTCTTTGGGGTGAACCTGCTGATACGAAGAAAACCCCGAGCCTGTGGGGCCCTGCCCACAAGTTTGATACCCAGCAAGCAACAGTAATCACCAGAAAAAAACCAAGCGCATTTTCGTATCATACTGGGTCCAACAAATTTAATTCGCTTGTCACTAGCCATTGGGTAACGATGGGACACGGGACGCCTCAAGGAACTGAGCTTCAACTGCGGCCACAGCTGTGCTGCCGCTTGCAACCGCTGTTGGTGTCCAGCCATGAATCGGATCAAGCAGACCGTGGCGGGGCGCTGAATTTTGATGGCTCTGGAGACTGGCAGCAAAAAGCAAGAAGGGAATGGGGTAGGGGTCTAACGCACCCAAAAGTGGAGAAAATCAACTTGGAAACACCCAAAAGCCCGATCACTTTTGTTTTTGCCAATATATAATATAGAATTGCATCATTTAAATGACACATTTTCAGACCATTCCTTGAAAGAAAGGCATTGGAGTAGCACTGGATGCGCCCATCGGGATGTCACCAGCCCTCCAGGACGTGGCAAGGTGCCGAGGAAATACCAACATGGGCCATCAATGGGATAAACCATCCAGCTGTTGGGCTTCTCATCCATGGCTATGGAAACCCTGAAATGGCTTTGTCCAAAATTGGGGGATACTCCAAATGGCAATGTGAAATCATAATGTGAATGTATCATAATTTTCATAATCTATGGGATTTTGGGGTACCCTATTCTCAGACAAACCCACATGAATTTAGCGCAGATGGCCAATGAACGGGAATGACTTCTGTCCATATTTGCAAGTTTCCGAATGTGTCTTGAATCTGTGAATATTTGCTGTCATGTTGGTTTCCCAAAAAGGGATTTCATCTTCCAGGGAGGATTTTAAGATCCTCCTCAAAGCAATTTTCACCGCCGCTGCCAGCACGCGGCGCTTGCGTCACCCACGTCGCTGTGGGAGGCATTTTTCAGCAGCCAGACTCGCCTGTGACTCCGAACGAAAAAGCACACGTGGACCATGGCTGTTCGTCGCTGGAGGTGGGTGGTCCATGGAACCGTCCACAGCGATATCCGGATCGAATGCGATCAAATGGGTAAAATGGGATAACCCTTTTGGTGAACTGGAGAGTAGCCTGTTGTCGAATTGAAGTGAGCTGTTTACACTTGATTTGGATCCGATAAGTCTTTTCTTCAACCAGACAACAGTGCTGTTAAGTAGCTTGCAAATGCATGACCAGACACACTTAGTTCATGTTGGTTCAGTGATCCATTTCTCTTTCTCCTTGGACTTCCACCAAAGTGGTGTGCCTTGATCGAGAAACCCATTTGACTTGTGACGCGGCAGGTCATACCTACGTTCAGCCCTCAGGGCGGGTAAATGCAATGATGATTGTCCTCAAATCAGTCCCTGTTGACTTGGCCAAAGAGGCAATTTTGTCACAACTGGTGGTCCCCGAGGCCAAAAAAACACTGATTTTGATTCGCAGCTTTTTTGACTTACTTACCTGGTCTATTTCACAAGCCCGATGGATCCGATGGATGAGTGAGGTTTTTCAACAGTTGAAACACATCCAAGTATTGCTATGCCAAGTGTTCCAAGGATGGTCCCATGTGTTCCACTGTTCGCTTGGATGGTCAAGGGATTCACTGTTTTGCTCCAAGGGGGGACCTTGGGATGACCTTGGGATGGGGGGGCAGAGATGGAACCGGAAAAAATGACACCAGATGAGATTTTTGCTGGCAGAACATAGGGGATTTTACGATTTTTCATCACATGTTTTTGGGAACATTTCGACTGTTCACAATTTTTGTTTCTTGAATTTTCGTCCCCCAACAGCTGACAACTACCAGCGATCACCAGTGAGTCATGGCCATCTGGGGGTTTCTTAAAATGGGGGATCCCCAAGTCACCATGGGTTTCAATCATAAAACCGTCGTTCATGACTCGGACGATTTCGGGTACCCTGACCTTAGGAACCTCATGAAATCTCCATATAAAATTATGGTCATATTTTATATGTATATACATATAATTATACGTATAATTATACATATGATTATACATATAATTATACACATAATTATACATACGATTATACATATGATTATACATATGATTATGCATATAATTATACATATAATTATACACACGATTATACATATGATTATACATATGATTATACATATGATTATACATATAATTATACACATAATTATACATACGATTATACATATGATTATACATATGATTATACATATGATTATACATATAATTATACATACGATTATACATACGATTATACATATGATTATACATATGATTATACATATAATTATACATAGGATTATACATATGATTATACATATGATTATACATATGATTATACATATGATTATACCTACATACATACAGACAGACAGACAGACAGACATACATACAGACAGACAGACAGACATACATACATAGACATACATACATACGTACATACATAGACATACATACATAGACATACATACATAGACGTACATACATACATACATACATACATACATAGATAGACATACACACATACATAGGTAGACATACATACATACATAGACATACATAGACATACATACATACATACGTACGTACATACATACATACATCCATGCATACATACATACATACATACATCCATGCATACATACATACATACATACATAGACATACATACATACGCACGTACATACATACATGCAGACAGACAGACAGACATACATACATACATAGACATACATACATAGACGTACATACATACATACATACATAGATAGACATACACACATACATAGGTAGACATACATACATACATACATACATGCATACATACATAGACATACATACATACGCACGTACATACATACATACATACATCCATGCATACATACATACATACATACATAGACATACATACGTATGTACGTACATATATATCTATCTATATACATACTTACATACATACATACATACAGACAGACAGACAGACAGCCAGGCAGACAGACAGACAGACAGACATACATACATTCACACATACACACATACACACATACACACATACACACATACATACATACACACATACATACATATATATATATACATAAATACATATATATTCCCATGCATACATATATATATACATGCATATATATATATACATACATATATATATACATACATATATATATACATACATATATATATACATACATACACACATACATACATACATACATATATATATATATATGGGGCCAAATTTTGGTAGCCGAACTGGACAATTTCAGATCTTCAATGAACTTCAGCCATCAAATGGAGATGATATGAGATGATCTCAGTCACGTTTTTTTTTGCGTCGTTCCGAGGCCAGTGATATCCAACTGGCGGTGGGCATCTCCTCGTCAGAGCCAGGGAACTTAGCTGGTGAAAAAAACTGGGATGGGGCTCAAACATATGGACATGCTGCTGGAGCCTCTGAAATTGGATGAGATTCTTGGTAAACTTAAGTGATCTTAAGTTACTTAAGTGTTTGCAGCATGTTTGAACCAATCTGGCACTTCGGTCCCCACTTTGGGTCACCTGGGTTGAGCGAAACCGCCAGTCTGCGGATTAGTGGAACTGCACCCCCTAAGGTACTCCCAGCGAATGGCTACAGCTCAGCTAATCAGCTTATGATATTTTTAGGGTCACCATCATAAGCTGATATATCAAGATATATCAAGATATATTAAGAGATATTAAGATATATTTAATGATATTTCAGCTGATATATCACCTTATGATGGTGACCAAGATATATTTTTAGGGTCACCATCATGTCCCCATTCTTAGGAATAGCGAGGGTCATGAACAACATCCAACAAGACTTGCCACATCTTGCCATGTCTCTCCGGAAGGTTCACGCACAACGCATCTTATGGTGATGATAATGGCCCTGGGCCCTGGAGACCCACGAAAAATGTTGAATTTCAATAGATGGTATCTGCGCGCGAACGGCAACGGTTCATTTTAGTACCTGAGGTTGAGCTGCAAACTTATCACAAAGTTGCAGCAATAACATAACTATTAGCACCAACAAATCTCAGTTTATTCCACTCTCTAGCCATCCCCAAAAAGACAGAACGGTGTTTCCAGAAGGTTATAGATGATATTTAGATATATTTAGATATATTTAGATATATTTAGATATATTTAGATATATTTAGATATATTTAGATATATTTAGATATATTTAGATATATTTAGATATATTTAGATATATTTAGATATCTTTA
>Ga0126342_10008851_pt1 | contig 18027 bp, 29 predicted proteins | sample Cyp1metagenome_FD_92528 | JGI IMG/M metagenome (GOLD analysis project Ga0126342, IMG submission 92528) | Coral microbial communities from Lord Howe Island, Old Settlement Bay, Australia - Cyphastrea 1 metagenome | ecosystem: Host-associated > Invertebrates > Cnidaria > Coral ... | reverse complement strand
TTTCCTACCTTTTCTCGCATCTGCATCTTCTTTCTTCTAATCTTTCTCTTCTCTCTGCCTCTTCCCTGCTCTGCTTTTCATCTGTCCATATTGTCGGAAGTTTGACTTCTAAACTTCCTTCGAATAGTCACTATGGATCATTCGCATCCATTCCCTACATTTAGCACCGGTATCAGCCAAGTGACTGTTGCTCCATTCTTCCAGTCCGCCGCCAATGTAGAGGCACACCACCAGGGTCGCCCAAAGCTGCGAGATGATGGCGAAGAAGGCCGCGCTGCAAACTCCTCACCAAAAATGTGGCGGTTAGTTTTTTGGAAATCTGAGGCTTGCTGTTGAAGCATCAAAAATATGAGTTAACCAACAAAAATGCATCAAACAATGCATCAAAAATATGAGTTAACCACCAAAAATGCATCAAAAATGCACCAAAAATATGAGTTAACCAACAAAAATGATCAAACATGCATCAAAAATATGAGTTAACCAGCAAAAATGCATCAAAAATGGATCAAACATATGAGTTAACCAACAAAAATGACCAACAATGCATGAAAAATATGAGTTAACCAACAAAAATGATCAAACATGCATCAAAAATATAAGTTAACCAGCAAAATAAAATGCATCAAAAATGCATCAAAAATATGAGTTAACCAACAAAATTACCAACAATGCATCAAAAATATGACTTAACCAACAAAAATGATCAAACATGCATCAAAAATATGAGTTAACCAACAAAAATGACCAACAATGCAGCAAAATATGAGTTAACCAGCAAAAATGCATCAAAAATGCATCAACAATGCATCAAAAATATGAGTTAACCAACACAAATGACCAACAATGCATCAAAAATATGAGTTAACCAACAAAAATGATCAAACATGCATCAAAAATATGAATTAACCAGCAAAAATGCATCAAAAATGCATGAAAAATATGAGTTAACCAACAAAAATGATCAAACGATGCATCAAAAATATGAGTTAACCAGCAAAAATGCATCAAACATGCAAACAAATGCATCAAAAATGCATCAAAAATATGAGTTAACCAACAAAAATGACCAACAATGCATCAAAAATATGAGTTAACCAATAAACATGACCAACAATGCAGCAAAAATATGAGTTAACCAGCAATAATGCATCAAAAATGCAAAAATATGAGTTAACCAACAAAAATGACCAACAATGCATCAAAAATATGAGTTAACCAACAAACATAACCAACAATGCAGCAAAAATATGAGTTAACCAGCAAAAATGCATCAAAAATGCATCAAAAATATGAGTTAACCAACAAAAATGACCAACAATGCATCAAAAATATGAGTTAACCAACATGTTGGTAGGATTCTTTTAGGGAATAAACCAAGCAAAATGGGAATGCAAAAGGGATAATTATATAATTTTATATATATATATATGATATGTGTAACAGATTTACCCTCTGGTGTCCTCAAACATGGCTAGGACATCCCTGAACAAGCCATGGGCATCTATACCAAGCCATGTGACTGATTACCAGCGGGTAAGCCACCGTTTTCGAGCACTTCTTCGTCTGGAAATGGCGACGTATGGCTACAATAACCCCAAAAAGACAGTAAATTCCTACTAACATAGTACCCTTGTATACCGCGGAAACTAGGACTCTGGGATATCTTGGGGACCCCTAAGAATCATTGACTGCACTGAACTGCAGAATTCAGCAACCTGAAATGGTTGGATTTTGAGGTGCGGTCATCCGTAGCACCAAACCATCCATTTTGGAGCTGAATTCTGAGCCAGGACCATCTGACGGGTCAGGTTCACCACGTTTTCCATGGGTGTGTGTCTGCAAACGGGGTATACCTTCACATAGCTACGTCTGAAGGAATAATTATTGATGATTAGTGGTAAACCACCATATACACCATCACCAATATCGCTAAAAATGTGTGGTATAAACCATCCCGAAAAAATGGTAGGTTTATTGTTGGGTTTACCACATTAATGATAACCAATGGTAATTAAATCAATTACTGTAAGCAGTTGATTTAGGGGTAGCCGGTTTTTCCAACCCCTTCGGACCCTTCGGCCCCTTTCGGCCCCTTCCAAATCGCAGTCCAGCAGTGCCCACCAGGAAGGGAAGCATCCAGACCACGTCAGCCAAGTTTAGGGTTGATGCTGCTACGCCGATACCTGGCGCATAGCAGGGTTGATCTCTGCTTGAAAAATTGAAGGGGAAAAAACCATTCCCAACACAGCTATGAGAATAGGAACATATGGGGATTTGGTACAAAGTCAATAACCAACCATAAATAATGGATCACATCATGGGATAGGATGAGATATAACTACTACGTAGAAATAATGGGATATAGATGGATATAGGTGATTACTACCCTCTGGTAATCTAACAGTTTGCCGTGGAAAACCGCCAGGTTTAATAGATAAATCATCTACAAATAATTACACATGAGTCACTTTCCATAGCTACTATGTGATGCTATGTTAGATTACCAGAGGCTTTACTCAACAATCGGGTGAAAAAAAAACACGATGTCCTCGTGGAAAAACATCTACTCTATATAGAGCTAATTGTTTTTTGTGGCACCAATTACAAACTTCCAGGGGAGAGGGGATGGTACCAACCACTTTTGGTGTGTGGAATGGGCTTTGTAATTGGTGAAATACCACAGTAGACTGCAATCTGTGCAATCTGTTGGCGCCTGCAATACTCATCGCATCGTCCCGAAAGTTTTTGCCTTTGACTGCCATGACTTCCTCGTTCCTTTCCCTTGCAATGATGCTGTCCAGCCAGTTTGTACGGTTCGGACTGGCAAGATCTTCCTGCACCGAAGTTCGGACCAATCGATTCCCCAAAAAAAAACATGTGGGTGAACTCTTTTCAGAACAGGAAAATAGGAAAAATAACCCAAACAAAATCCTCGACTTGGCAATAATACTTTTATCTTTTGCGGCTTTTGCGGTTAGTAAATATATTTTTATGTGTATATATATACACATATATAGATACAGTATATATATATATATGATTGTATATCCATACCCATTCATGGCACAAGACTAGTTAGTACTGAACTGCCCGCCCAAGGTTCACCCAGAAATCCTTCAGCAAATCCGTAAAAATGCTTAAACCCCATCTCATAAACCCCATCTCAGACCCCATGATATCGCCATCTTTGTGGTTCATGAAGCAAGAAGAGCCAGTTTTATCCTTCATGCTCAACGGCTCCGTGGGTAAGCTTTGAAGGAGACTCGCCTGGCCAGTGAAAACCACGCACTCACCGGAGACGAGGCGGTACGTGGGTACAGAGCAACCCCAAAAAGGATAGAAAGTCAAAACACAAAAATACAGAAAAAAAAATAATAGTAATAGTGGTACGTTATTGTTCGATCTTTTTGGGGCTTGTTAGAATCATCCAATTTCGGACTTTCTTGTGGTAGAGCTGAGCCAGCGCGATAAGCCGCCTTTTCGTATATACTGCTTAGATGCTTTGAGAAAACAAGATGGTACAATTGGGTTATCTGGAAATGGTTTGTCATATTTTGTCATTACATTTACCATTCAAATCGTATCAATTCCAAAGGCATATACCTCCACCTCCATCACCACCACCACAACCACCAGCAACAGCAGCAGCAGCAGCAGCACCACCAGCAGCAGCAACAGAAACAGCAACAGCAACAGCATCAACAGCAGCAGCAGCAACAACAACAACAACAACACCAACAGCACCAGCACCAGCAGGCAGCAGCAGCAGCAGCAGCAGCACCACCACCACCACCACCACCAGCAAGCAGGAGCAACAGCAACAGCAGCAACAGCAGTAACAGCAACAGCAAGAGCAACAACAGCAAGAGCAACAACAGCAGCAGCAACAATAACACCAACACTAACACCAACAGCAACAGCACCCTCAGCAGCACCACCACCACCCGCAGGAGCAACAGCAACAGCAGCAGCAACAACAACAACACCATCAGCAACAGCAACAGCAGCAGCAGCAGCAACAACAACAACAACAACAACAACAAGACAACAAGCATCCTCCAAAAAGAGACGGGCATGGGTCAGTTCACCCTTGTTCCCCATTTTTCATACCAACATGCTAGATGCGCACCCCCAATCAAGCCATGCTCCCACAGGATCGCGTAGTCCCACCTCTCCACATTCCTCGAGAGCGGCATTTGCAGCGTTTACAGCAACGGCGGCGCTAAGAAGCCACAAGCCCAGCAGGACATTTCTCTTCAAGGAACTATCGCGGGGCGACACTTGAAACATATGGCTCGCCTTTTCAGACGAGGGATGCGCGTGGGCCCGGAACAGGATCAAAACACCGGAAGCAGCTGTTAAAACAAATTCAAATGTGGTCCAACATTTGAAAACAGTCATTTAAGATGAATGTCAATAATGTTTGTTGAAATTTTGTTGACCTACTGTGGAATGGGATCATGAAACAATGTGAATCATGGGATTGGGATAAACTATCCACTAACTGGTGCAGGATTTCATCCATCGGCAGGACCTATGCCATATGCCAGACGGTTTTATGAAGCTTCAGTTTTCAGTCTGGTGCCGCAAGCGCGCGAGGCGAACCGGAAGTAATCCAAGTCGTTAGACCACTTTAGAATTGAAAGCTATGGTTTTGGGGATCCCCCATTTTAAGAAACCCCCATATAATATATAATAATGTTATAATAATATGTACATATATATATATATATTATATGCGATATTATATAATATTACAACTATAATTACAACTATAATTATAATTGTTTATTATATTATATCATACTATGTTATGCTATGTTATATTATATTATATGATATGATATATGATATGATATGATATGATATGATATTGTATTATATTATATGATATTGTATTATATTATATTATATTATATTATATGTATATATACATGTACAGATCTGGATAAAATTGGATGACATATAATTCGTCACTAACTTAGCATAAGGCCACTTTGGGGTGGTTCCTCTAACTATCATCATGTGCAGTAGGAGTGACGTCGTGGTGAGTTTGTTATAATTCAACCGAAAACATCTGCACTGTTTGATGGGGATCTTCTCAACAAACATCATTGGGCTTCCAGCAACGATGTGAATACATGCCATACATTTTCATGGGGTTTATATAATACAGATCATACAGATATATAGATAGATGTGTAGGTATAGATATATAGAATTATATAGATCTGGGCAAATTATTAATTCACTAGCCTGACATTTGTGGCCATTCGATTCCCCAAATCCAAATCCTCCAGGCTTCACGTGTGCCTTGGAGATGATCAAAATTTCAAGACAAAACGATAGGAATCGATAGGGGGTATGGCACTTTACAGAGTCCAAAAATGGGGTACCGGTACCAATGAATTTTGTTGCCACAAAAGTTCTTTGATGTTTTCTGTTTTGAGTTACACAGCCCTAACTGGGACTGGTTCCATAGCCAAGGGGTTGTCCAGTACCTGCAAGATTCAATATGTTAAAACTGCATGTTCCCTGCAAACTGTAAACTATCAACATTGCTTTTTTGGGATTCCCCACTTCGGAGAAAGCCATGTTTCTATATCGGGGCTGTGATGGCATCTTTAGCATTGGGCCTATCCAAAAATCGTGGGCCCCCTCAACAAACCATAGTGGATGTCATCATTTTCCCCATGCAGACTGCCGTGAAGTTAGGATATCGGCTCTTCTGGCTTGACATATAATTACTGATCGCTTTGTGATTGATGCTGATAGTTTCCATTATGGATGATAATCCCCAAGAAACCGGGTAGATCTAGGTAGTATAAATAAGCATGACTCCCTATGAAATAGCATATAAAATCATAAACCTATAGCCGCTAATCAACCACTGTCAACTGGTCACTGCTCCTGAAGACTGCCAGTAAATCTCAGCAAGGCCTCAGTGACTCAGGGGTCAACAAAAATGTGGGGTAAAACCATCCATCAGTTTGAGGGCGATAAGATCTACAACACTAAAAATCAATGGATTGGTTTCAGGGAATTTTTGGAATACCATGGGATTTCTCCATGAAATATGGGGGGGTTCAACGGGTTCAACCGTAAATCTTCCCACCGCCCTAGGTTTCAAGCCGCGGGGGCTTCAGAATCACCTGGCTCAACGGATGATCACGGATGGCTTTGCGGTGGATATCTCTGTTAAAAGGGAGTTAGAAAGAGATAGAACCTAAACTTCTGAGGTAAGCGGAGGGACAGCACATTGTAACCACAATGAGACTGCCCAGATAGGGGACTCATTAGCACCTTCACTCAGGAGAATGATCAAATCAACTATGGGATTTCGGGGTGGAGTATGTTCAGACAATCTCCGGATCATTGCAACCCACTTTTGAAGGATGGGCAACTCCTTTCCCAGGTTCCTTGAAGCGCTAAGGAGGCACAGCTGCATTCTGTCCGTTTTGCTGCTCCATTTGTTGCATTCCATTCAGACTCCAGTAGATGAGTTCCTCAATTGGCAAAGCACAGCCACAACAACCCAGTGGGAAGCCAGGGAAAACCGCAGCTAAGCTGGAACATGAAATCTACATACAGATACATACAGTATATCAAAATATACATATACTTAATGCGAAGGTGAAGAATAGACCATGTAACCTCGCCCTGAAACGGCACAGATCACAGCTCCAACTGCTCCAAGTGCAGCGAAGTTTCGAGGTCTCCAATGGAGCTGAAATCCGAAAGCTGCAGACTTTCTCGCGGCCTGCGACGGCCAAGCACCGCAAAGAAAGGGTGGTTTGCAAAGAAAAAATATATACTGCAACAAAGATGTGGATGGAAGCCGTGGCTTGTACCAGAAAAATATCCGAAGATCATTATTTGGATCATTGGGGTGTGTCCAAGAAACTATAGGGGTTGCCTCCAATCTCACTGGATTGGTTTTAGGAAAGATTGATGTACCCCAAACCGCGGTACTCTTGCAATCCATGTCGCTTCAAACCAAGTCTGAGAGAGCAAAGACTCGTCATTCTCGGTTGGTGTTGGTTCCTCCTTTAGATATAGTTTCCCCAAAATCCCAAGCTTGATCATAGCATATCATAGCTATATATAGCTGTAGCTATCATCTCTCAGTTTCCGCAGAGGTGATTTTTTTTCTTGGGAGCCACCCTTTCAGGGGCTTCACTGCGACGGTGGGACGGTGGAGTTTGCTGATTTCCCACAAAAAAAAAAACAAATGATACTGTGGATGGTAGCGAAATCCTGAAGCAGTTGATAGATCCCAGAACTTCCAAAGTGCCAAGGAAACGAGCACTTATAAAGAAAGTGCCTGCGTTACTGTAAAGTACCATCTTGACTTTTTATTATGTTTATGATGGTTTAGGTACATATATATATATATAATATATATATACACCCCATTGAACTAATAAGTATAGCTATATAAACATGTTTAATGAGCAAAGACCGAATTCCAATCTTACGCCCAAACTTAGCAGCATTCGAACCACTGATCTTCGCATTAGCTCTGGCTGTCCTTTCTTTGGCTTTTCGTAGGACATTTTCAACTACCCCCATTGCAAAAAATTGTATATATAGTGGACTGCAACCAACCGATGTGCTGCGATTGGCATCAATGTGTTTTTTCACGGATCAAGGTGACCAGGTGACCCTAAAATCAGGGTTTTTCACTCACTTTCACGGTGTTTTCACGGTTTTTTCACGCACTTTCCACACTTTCGGTTCTGCGCCCGTTTTTTGTGAATTGAAGTGTGAAAATCGTTTTGTACCACACACTTTTGCAGCTTTCGAATTGGATACCAATACATCTTCGATAATTCAGTGGAAAACTAGAAGTCCACTGGGAAAGAAGGCACAGTCCACATTAATTTCCATTTTTTATGTACACCTTCAAAGGCTCTATAGAGATCAAAGTTCTTTGGGGATATCAAAAAACGAGCATCTTGAGCCTCAAAGTGGGCCATCTCATGAAGTTCACCATTGTGGATCAGTTTTGTAAGCACGTTGTGTCAGGTTCCTATAGGAAACGAGCACTTTGTGGTGGTGCTTGGTAGAGGACCTGGATGTCCAGGGGATTCGGTAAAGATCCCATTATATATTTATAACTATTATTATCCCAAATAGTGGATCACTATTATTTATCAATATTTATATGACTATTAATGGGATTATAACTATTATTTATCTTTATAAAGATCATATATTGTATTATATCCCACTATTTATAGAATTCAACCATCCCAAATTGGTGGATCAACATGACTTCTTCCAGAGTCCACCTTCCACTCGCTGCGAAGCGAAGGAGGTCCAACCTCGCGGATCAAGATGGAAATTTGTGCTGCTTCCCCTAGAGGCCAGGTAGGGTGTATAAACCTGAAATCAATGGGCGAAGTTAGTCATCCTCCACTTTTCAGGTTATAAATTGATATCAATTGGTTGTAATCTACCTACGATTCGGATGATGAATCACCAAGTGGAGTAAACAACTGTCAGTACCAACTGCTTTGATGGTTGAGCTGACCTGAAAACTTCCTTCGACATATCAATTTCACAAATACAAGGTGAGCTCAAGTGATGGGCAATGGCAGAGGTCTGTTCTCATCAGTTCCAAATGCAGGTCTGTTGAAAGTGTCCCTCATCTACTTTTTGCCTGAAATAGTTGAATTACTCTGAAATGAGCAGCACCGTTTCACCCTCCTGCCATCCCTATGACCCTATGCGGTTGGATTTGCATTTTGGAGATGAACATGGATGAACATTCTTTATCCACACCGTTAAAAAGAACCGTCAAACCAGTCGGTATTTCACCCATCTTCCACCCCTCAACCCCAGCGCAGATCGGATGTTTTCCGAAGCTGAGCCGTCTAAGAGGAGCTCAGCAACATCCGGATGCACATCTTGGTCGGAATGACTTCCTGGACCCCAAAAATCGGCAAAACTGTGGATCCAAAAAAAACAAAATAGGCCGAAAGGATCTGAAAGGATGCTAAATTGTGGCAATATAAGATGAAGTAAACGGATGGCCCCAAATCGTTGTCCATTCCCAGATTGAGGTGTCCCCGGCAATCTTGATCTTTAGGGTTTCTCCGCAAAAATCTGCAAAATAGTCTGCTCCCACAATCCAAGTGTTTTAAAAAATTGTAAATTCAAACATCACTTTCCCCATGAGACATTCTTCCCCCACCTGCGTCTCGCAGATAAAATCCACCAAAGCCCTGGCAACGCCACTCTCCACTTCCAGGGAGGCTGAGAGCAACAAACCTCGGATGGGAAGGGGATTTCCATACGAATTAATTGAACCAAAAATGGTGATGTTTACAGCTTTTTACCACCAAAAACCATTTGGGTTTCACTGGATTGAAGCAGTAAGCGTCAATGTGGGTGTAGGTCTACCACAACTTATGTATGTCGTTGAAAACTATAGAAAACAATATCCCAAAACCGCAAGAAATGCTTATCCGTTCACTAAAAACTGGGATGCTACCTGATTTGACCTGCAAACATGTGGGTTTTCACCAACGAACATCGGGATTGTCTCAAAAATCTGCCCAATCCGATCCTCTGATTTCATCAGAGATCCAATCCACCAGGCGGCTGAGCAGGGTTTATAAGCTTTTTTCGTGGCCGGATCTAATAATTTATGGAACATTTATATATGGTTAATATGTGGTTAATATACTCTATTCATAATGGTTATATAATTATATCATATGGTAATCTGGTTGGTGGTTGACCTACCCCTCTGAAAAATGATGGAGCTCGTCAGTTGGGATGATTATTCCCAATATATGGAAACATTAAAAATGTTCCAAACCACCAACCAGATTTATATATTATACACATTATTTGGGGGCAAATGGGGGCCAGCCATCTGTAAAACACAAATCATGACAAATCACCAACTTTGCGATATCTTTTGCGATGTTGGAACCCCCCCAATGGAAAAATACCTATAGGGACCGCGGTTTTACTTCCAGTAGAGGTCATGAACTAAACGTCTTCCTAGCTGTCATCTGCGGGCGAACTTCAACAAACAGTATATCAGTATATGCTTTACTTTGAAGATTGCCACACTTCCAATAGGTTTGGTAGACCGTACATTTCTCAATTTTCTCATGAATTAACTAGTATTCAATGCCATGATTCTTGGTCAGGTGAGCCTACTTCCATGGTTTAGTGTGTTGCCCGAAACCAATGCCTTCGGTCTGAGTATCCCCACCGATAATGGGCACCAAGTGCGCACATGCCCATTGAAGCCTCAGGGCCGTCCCGTATGTACCCCAAAACGATGCCGAAAAAAAACGGATATTTCCAGGTGGGGGTCGCCCATCAAGAGAGGTAGTTTTAACGGAGGTTCAACAGCAACAACAACAACACCAACAACACCAACAACACCAACAACACCAACAACACCAACAACACCAACAACACCAACAACACCAACAACACCAACAACCACAACAACACCAACAACCACAACAACCACAACAACCACAACAACCACAACAACAACAACAACAACATTGGTTTTTAAGCCAACAATAGTGGCAAAAGCGTGGGGACATTGGATATTATACTGTTAGGAGTCAGCAATAAGATCCGTTAAGATGGGTGTGTCTGGGTCCTCACATAAATGGTTCATTTTGAGGGGAAAGCAATGGGAAAACGAGGCGACTGGAAACATCTTCCAGGCACCCAAGTGCTAACAAGTCTCTGAGCCGCTTTCAGCAAACTCACATTCGTGAACTCCGCCTGCCGAAAGTGGATGATTTAGACCTGCCTCATCAACATGCCCAACATGTTGCCACACCCCACACTGTTGTCACCTTGAAACTGTGCATCTGTTGTGTCTCCCGGGCATGGAAGATGTCTTCCTTTTTGTCACCAAAGAAGAAGTGGGTCTTGCTACTGTCTGGAGTACAGGGAGCAGGTTCCGATTGCTCGCTGGGCACTCGCTGGGGAATAGCCCTGCTCTTGTAGCAGAGAGCTACCAGCAACTATATCAAGGCGTCATTGGCCTCGACTGGGGAAAACTGAGCTCCTCGCTTGGGGATTGAATCCAGCCACTGGGAATGATGGATTTTTTCATGATCCTGGCTGTGGAAACAGTTTTTCAAGATGTTGCTTCAGAATGATTGATGAAATTGATAAATGGGTGGCAAAGAAAACGATCGAAAACAGCCAAGACCCCCCAATGGACGAACTGCCTGTAAGTTATCTGTGTACTTCCATCTGAAAGTGGGCATCAGCAGTTCAGCTGGAAGTACACAGAAGAAAAAAGTGACCGCCTGCATCTGGAACATTGAAAGAGCTGAGCGGACCCTAACTCGTACTGAAAGGACATGAAAGGACCCATTTGTTCTCAGACTTCAGGATTACATCCCCTGTTCCCATTCCCACCTAAGAAACTAACAATTTGCAAACAAATGGGGAAAGATGGGAAAGTTACCTCGGTTCGCTATCAACCGCCCATTTACTGTACGTCCGTGTCAATGTCTGTTGCAGACCACTGGTGGGTGACTCATGACTCCACCGAAAACTAAACATAGGATGTCCCTTAAGGGAGCATCCAATGCCAGCAATATCGCACTTGTGACAAGTGGACCTATGCAGCATTTGCAAACGAGATGGGCCGTAGCCTTCAAACTCTTTGGAAAATGATGAGGTTCAGAAGGAGACTTGTTCACTGAATTCCTTCCGAGCTTCCATGCAAACATCTGACAAAGCAATCTTTCAGGGGCATCATTTGACAGTGCCTTCCTGTCAACGCCAAATTCTTTGGCACTGTACATCAAAAAGCTCATCCTCCTTCCTTATTCTTCTGCATATGACGAACACTTGAACATCTCCTCGGCTTTGCCACATGAACGTCATATGTGTTTTTTGTTTTTTCCTGGTGTCTTCTGTACCATATGTGCCATACAATAGCGTTGAGCTGGATGCAATTTACACACACATTCAACTTGAAATGATTTTAAATAACATCCAGTATTATCCAATATCATCCAATCAATATCCCAATCAACATCTCAGCCCTTGGGATGAGATATATAAACCACGAAGCAACAAAGAGATCATGCAATCTTACAGAGACTGGTTGGTGGTTGACCTACCCATCTGAAAAATATGAGTTCGTCAGTTGGGGTTACAATTCCCAATATATGGAAAGTCAAAAAAAACATGTTCCAAACTTTCAAACATTTCCAAACCACCAACCAGAAGATTTCTCGTCCCCTCAAGGTTTGATGTGTGGAACTTTCTTTGAAAGTACAGTATGGTACTGTGAAAGAAATCCCAATCACCAGTTGATAGGTGGTAAACATCCCACTATTTCTAGACTTTCAACCAAGGTGGTGCAGGATTTCGTATCAGCATGTGCCCAACTTCACCTGAAATCCACAGCTATATGAGATGCAATGTGAAACCCGAATGAATATTGAAGCCTCGTAAATACACTGGGAGAGTTGGGATCGTTACACCCAAAAGTTGATATCTGCTCTAAAAAAATGTACCCCGAAAAATTGAAAACTCAGCATTGAATCGATATATGGAGGTTTCCTAAAATGGGGGTACCCCAAACCGTTTCCTAAGTCATGGGTGTACCTCAAATCATCCAAGTCATTCGACCATGACTTAGCATTGAAAGCCATGGTGACGACTGGGGATTCCAATTTTAGGAAACCCTCCATATCATATCAAGGTAGTGAATATCAATCCCCAATATCAATGCCCCTTTTTCTGTTGGTGAATTTCTCCATTGTTGCTGAAGTCGATATCTATATCTCCATATATCTGTGCCAATCCAGACATCCAAGAGACATCCAGTTTTTCCAGCGTCATCACCAGTGCACGGGCGTCCCGGTCCCCGGCACCATAGGTGATCACCACGGTGTTCCCAGCGACGGCCAGGCCCGAGGCAAAGGCAAACTTCACGCCGTTGGGGACGGCGGCGGCTTCGCTGAGGGGAAGCTGCGTGGACATCTGGAGCATCCTAGGCCCATGGTGAAGCCTTTGGGGAAGGGATCCAAGAATTTCTGAAGCCAACCAGCAGCCAACCCCCTAAGAAAAATTGGGTCTTGGTCTTGATACCACCATTTTTAGATGTGAATAACTTAATAAGTGTTAATAATCAACCTTGTCGAATTTTTGGGGGTCGGAAGTCCGTTTCCAAAGATGTCAGCTCTGAGCAATGGTATATAACAAGAACACTCGGGCGGAAAAATGCGAAAAAAGAAGCTGAGAACAATCAATGAACCTGTCATCAGCATGTACTGTATATGTATCGGCAAATCACTTTATATATAATATAAATACATATATTAATGTAATATATATATATATATCATATATATATATGTCATATATATACATATATATATATATATGTGTGTATATATATATGTGTGTATATATATATGGGCCACGGTCCATATTTGGTATATAGCTCCAAGTCATCAATTTTTGAAGAGTGTATTATCGTTTTTCATGTCTTGGTATAATGTATATAAGCAAATGTTATCGTTTTTTGAAGAGTGTATTATCGTTTTCCAAGCCCCAGATCAATTTCCAAAAAATAAAGATGTCTCCAACACTACTCTCCATTAACCTAAATTTTGGCTGTAGCTCATATATATAATAAGTCACGAACGTAAAGTATATGAACATATACAATCTTGAGGGATGATTCTTATCGACCAATCACGATTCCTGGGATGCATTGCAAGTGACTGCCTCTGAATTTTACACTGATAAAACATGGATTTCAGGACCATATGAAAGTATATTCTCCACAAGTAATTGGAAAATATCAAATGCTTACTAAATAGCTTCCAACCTCTTGTAACCTGGAAAAAAAACTGGTATAAGCAAATTCCTAGCACTCTTCAGTGCATCTTCCAACTCTTCACCACTCCAAGCGTCATGAAGGGCGGTTCAGCTCCAAAACGGTAGGCATGGTGCGCGTAGCGCCCAGTGGAGCTGTCGAACAAATGCAGCAGTGCCAGGTAATGAGGCCGAGCCAGGCTGGGCGTTGCCTCTGTGTTGTTCACAAAGACTGCCTGGCGTTACACCACAGAGTCCATCCATGAGAGACATATTTCTAGCTATGAATTGCTGTAATATGAAAGGCAAACCTGAGATATGTATCTTTATATATACTATGGATAGTATGATAATATGACATAGTATGAAAGACATCATGATCATTGATATTATATACATATATATATATATATATATACATGAGCCGTGGATGATATTTGATACATAGCGCAATTGACGGGGTGTTCCTACCTCGTTCTCCAGTCCTATCGCGTTTTTGGGCTCTGACATCGTTTTCCAACGCCACACTTCTCGTTCTCGGGGCGTTCCGACCTCGTTTTACCACCCATAATTCTGATATTTCCGACAATCCGGGGTACGCCCCAATACTACTCTTCATTTAACCAAATAAACGCCATCATATATAGTAATGTATGATATATGTATGATATATGTAATATTATGTAACAATAACATCCACAAAGTTGGCCAGAAATACTGCTGTTTGAAGGCGTGATGATGAATCTTGAGGGAGCCAGTCACCCAACTTCGACGTTCATCCCATTTCAAAATGGATCATCACCCTAGTGGCCCTGCCAGGCTGCCAGCTATGGAAATATCACCAGTTATGTGGACTACACTATATATAATAGAATACATATATATATATACATATATATATATATATGATATATATATATATATATATATATCAATTAATTCTAACTATCTATATGATTATATATGGCTTGGAAGCCATGTACCAACCCGGGATGCTCCCCCCCAAGAAGTCCCTTCCCTTCAAAGGAGCCTGAGCAGAGCCTCGAATCGAAATATGTGGTGACTCTTGCGCAATACCTTGGAGCTGATCCAGAATCCCCCAAAAAAATAAAACACACATATATATATATATATATTATATATAATATAATATATATATATATAATATATATATATATAATATTATATATTATATATAATATATATATATATTATATATTATATATATAGATAGATTCCCCAGTTTCTAGTGGATTTCCATGGATGTCCCATTGTGAAAATGGTCGCCAACTCATGGTTTCAAAGCGCAAGTCCAGGATACGCTGCAAGGGGCGGAAGGTGGTGCTGTAAAGCTTCTCACTGGCTCCATCCATTTGAGCACCAACGATGACATGGGGCATGGGCGCGTAGACAAAGTACAAAGAGTTCCTGCGAGAAACGCAGCCAACATGAGCCAATTTTAAAGAAACACAGGACGCCTCTGTAGTAATAATGCTACCCTCTGGTGAACTAACATAGCAATGGAAAATGGCCATTTATAGTGGATTTTCCCATGAAAAATGGTGATTTCCCATTGCTATGTTAGTTCACCAGAGGGTAACGTTTTTGGTTCCTGCTTGAAACCCCTTTGGTTGCCACATCTTTCAATGATCCAATGAGTTGGTGACAATGTCATGACACCTGGATTTTTTTCACCAAGGTTCTGGTAGGTAAAGGGGATCCAATTCTTCTCTGCCACATCGGAATGGCCATAACTCAGCCGGTGTCCCACCATGGGATTGGAAGGCTGGGCCACAAGTACACCTGAGCATTGGAAGGGAGGTCATCATCTACCAGGTGGGTGAACAATTCATCGATGACTTCCCCATGTCTTTCATGGTGTAAATGATGATGCTTCCATAGTAAACAGCCTCTCAACATCTCACTGAATCATCATTGATCCATGAAACCATCACTTGATATATATATATAACTATCTCCCTGTGAGTCCCTTAAGATCTCACAGTTATCCCCGGTAACCGAGGTCAGCACCAAGCACCAGGGGTCAGGGCTGGGTCCCCACCTGTGGACATGTACATCTGCGTCACCGAGTCATGGAAGCCCTGCTGATTCTTCCGGCAAGTGCTGGTGTCTCCGCCATGCGGAGGTTTGGAATCAAAGGCGACCACAATGGAACCTACGGCCGAAGGGCCGAAGGCGAAAGGCAGGAAAAATGGGGAACTACCAACTTGATGCTAAAGTAGCAATGGTTTATGAATTGAAATTCTATATCTGCTTCCATTTGCTGTATAAGTCCTGAAATTCTCGTAACAGAAAATCGACCTCCGGCTTTCCTGCACTGTCAGCAGTGTGGGCCAAATCTTGTGAGTTGTAATATGACATATATATTATATATATGATGTGACCATCTACGCAGACCTTCACTTCATCCATTGAAAAGTCTTTATTTTTTTTTATATAACATTTAAAACACGGTATTTTATTCCGACATGTCATGTTTACTCCATCCTTCAACCGCTCTGCTCTGCCTGCTTGCTCCACCATCTTCGGATCTTCCGGCCCCGTGACGATGTGTCGGATAAGCGTGTTGTTGCCTGCTGAAGAAATCTCTCAGCCAACGGGGGGCATAAGTTGTTTACGGTGACCAAGGGGATGGTTGCTTAAAACATAGGGTTCAGACAGTCCAGATCAGATGTTGACCTCAGCTTGAAACCATTGACTCAACTTAAGTGTCACACTGGGTCGTGACTGTGACCAAAATAAGTGATGCCAAGTCAAGGAGTTGCCATCTTTCCCCAGATCAAGGGCTTTCAAGCCCCGATCTCCCAAGTCATCGGTGGATAGTCATCCCAGAAATCTTCCAACAATATCTCACCCAGACAAAATGGCAAAAATTTGCTAGTACAAGATCCTTCAAGTGAATTTTCTCCAGTCATCCCCGGACTGTTTCTCCATGTTTCTCCACGTTTCATCCAAGGTTTTTGGAAAAAATCGGTCGGACCAAGTTGCTGCTGATCCAGGTTTCAACCCAGCAAAGATCCTCCTTCCATTGCTGGCCCCTGGGAGTCCGAAGTCCACTCCAGCTGGTCATGGGAAGCCTCACCACCGTGAAGCCAGGGGGAAAATTGGGGAAAAACGGGGAGTTGTCACCAACCAAAACGGGGATTGGTTGGGAAAAATGGGGAGTTGTCACCAACAAAATCAACAAAAACATATAAAAATGGAGATTGAATCAAGAATGCATGGATTGATTCAAGGAAACATTGACCGAAAACACCAGATGCGTTTGTCCCAACGCGGGTGAAATTGTCCTGTATCTTTCCCTTCAATTCTGTGATTTCGATGGATGCCCCTTGTTGTTGTTGAGTACCTGTAGAGTACGCAAATCCTGTTTGACCATGACCACTCGACATCGCTTGGAAGAATTATGGAAGTCACACATGGAGTATATACAATTATATACATTAGTGTACACCTACTTTAGTCACTTTAGTCTTCTAAAATTGCTACATCAAACAGCCAAAACAACAAACCCAAAGCCACAAAATTTTCAGATCTGCGCCCACAAAATCCAATTCCAGGAGCATGTCCAAAGGATTGGAAGTTCCCGTGGGCCACTTGGCCCATGCAATGGAGTCCATCGCCGTGCTGCCCATGATGATCTCTGAATGCCAGATCTGATCAATCACCACCTAAGGCTTCGTTCACTGGGTTTCCTATGTCGGTGCTGGGAAAATGTCGCTATACTTCCAAAGTGTGGATACCTGGTTTCCTTAGTTTTGGCGTTACATCCTTACATCAAACTAGTGATTGGTGGCCCAGGCATTCGCAGCGGGTTAGATAAGCTATCAATCATGTATATCAAAACCTGGAGTTGTAGAACTTTGAATCTGGTTCCGAGATCAAGAAACGCAAATCAAATGCAATTTTGAATCGTTGTAGGCAATGAGCTTCATGCCATCTGCATAGGCACCAATTTATGCACACCGTGTCGCGCACGTGTAAATGTAGACTCAGATTGTATCATGCATATTATAGTGACTTAAAATAATTATGTATATATATATACATACTATACCATACCATACCATACCATACCGGACCATACCATACCATACCGGACCATACCATACCATTCCATACCCTACCTACATACATACCATGCCATGCCATGCCATGCCATGCCAT
>Ga0126342_10008850_pt1 | contig 18029 bp, 15 predicted proteins | sample Cyp1metagenome_FD_92528 | JGI IMG/M metagenome (GOLD analysis project Ga0126342, IMG submission 92528) | Coral microbial communities from Lord Howe Island, Old Settlement Bay, Australia - Cyphastrea 1 metagenome | ecosystem: Host-associated > Invertebrates > Cnidaria > Coral ... | reverse complement strand
TACATTACACTACACTACACTCCACAACACTACAACTACAACTACACAACTACACTCCACTACACTCCACTACACTCCACTACACTCCACTACACTCCACTACACTCCACTACACTCCACTACGCTAAATTACACTACACTACACTACTTTACACTACACTCCACTACACTACATTAGACTACACTACACTACCTTCAAATACACTTCACTACAGTACACTACACTCCACTACACTACAACTACAACTACAACTACACAACTACACTCCACTACACGAAATTACACTACACTACACTACATTACACTAGACTCCACTACACTACACTACACTCCACAATTACACTACACTTCACTACATTACACTACACTAAACTCCACTACGCTACACTACATTACACTACACTACACTACCTTCCACTACACTTCACTACATCACACTACACTACACTACACTCCACTACAACTACAACTACAACTACACAACTACACTCCACTACACGAAATTACACTACACTACACTACATTGCACTAGGCTCCACTACACTACACTCCACTACACTAAATTACGCTACACTCCACTACACCACACTACATTACACTACACTACATTACACTGAATGACATTGCACCACAGATAGACAGCTAGACAGAAAGACAGATGAAGGAGATAGATAGATAGATAGATAGATAGATAGGTCGGTCGATAGATAGCTAGGTAGGTAGGTAGGTAGGTACATAGATAGATAGATAGATAGATAGATGGATAGATGGATAGATAGATAGATAGATGGATAGATGGATAGATGGATAGATGGATAGATGGATAGATGGATGGATGGATGGATGGATAGATAGATAGATAGATAGATGGATAGATAGATAGATGGATAGTCAGAGAAAGAGAGAGAAAGAGAGAGAAAGAGAGAGAAAGAGAGAGAAAGAGAGTGAAAGAGAGAGAAAGAGAGAGAAAGAGAGAGAAAGAGAGAGAAAGAGAGGAGACCTCGACCACCTTTCAGTCCATCAGGGGCTTCGCTCTACCATCCCTGATTCACAACAACCAATCTCTCCTATAGGTTTCCTATTTTTGAAACTTCCGCCACTGCCTTGTGCGGTACTACTGGTATCTTCTAAGAAACTCTCTCTTTCTCAGATGAAATGTGTACGTGCCTCTTTTTGGCAGAATTCAGGCTATGGCCTTGCACAGTGCTAGAAAAAAAAGTCGAAGGAGCGTAGATCGGAAGAGAGATATCGTGAGACTTTAGAATACTTTATATAAACAAATGAAGCCTCCTTACCCGTCCCTGCCTGCTTCTATAATCATCTAATATTTGGGGGTATATAACGGTATATACAGCAAATTCATGTAAATTCATGTAAATTCCATCTAAATGTTGCCAATTTTGTCTCCACGGTGCCTGAATATACAAGGATTCGGCAAAGGAAATGACGTCTTCAATCTCGAGCTCAGTATAAGAGTGGTTGTAGGGCGTATTGTCTGTCCGATCAGTGTGACCCAGAGGGGAGGCCCGCCTGAAGGCTCCTAAACGAATGAGATTTGGATACTTGGCCACCGGAAAGCGCCAACCTTGATCATCCGTGAGGTGCCAGTGGAAGTGGTTCATTTTGAACAGCGCCATAGTTCTCAAGAGGTGCTTCACATCTGCTGGGTAGAAGAAATGTCGGCTGACATCCAACCTGTGGATTGGAACGGCTACAAGCAGAACTTTCAGGACTCGACGAACAATTGCTCAGGACAATCTGAGATTTGCAATATTCATTATAAAAGATCTACTGCTGCATTGTCCAAAAAACATCAATCCTCGCCAGTGGAGAGCAGGTTCATCCCGGATCTCAACCCTGGGAATTTTCCACCGCGAACCATTTAAATCATTCGAATTCGAATCCTTCTGCAGCAACTGTCGCACAGTCATGACGCCATGGAAGAGGCCATGCTCAGAAGCCTTGGATTTTCTTCTGCAAATGGCGCAGATTGACACGAACAGTGCTTGCGAATTATCGGGCACAAACGGACTGAATGCACAGGACCCAAAATGACTGAAATGTACACTGCCGTTGCAGAGCAGGTATTAAATGATTATGTTCGACCATGCTTGACCGCGCCACGCACCCCGAAAACTAAAATACCAACAACTGCAATAAAAACAAAAAACAACATGCTCCAATCTCTCAAGGTTTCTTACCTTCATCACTTCAGTTGCTCCCAAGACTGTTTCTTGCAATCTTAGGCATGATCCTAGCATCAAAAATAGATTTCAAGCCTCTGCCTACAGGCCCTTGAGTAAATTACAGTAGGTGTGCTGATTTCTTCTTTACTATTCTTGTGTTGAGTTTTAGAGAGATTGCCATCCGTTGTGGTTCCTGTGTGTTCGTTGTTTTCTGCATGTTTCTTACCGTTTTTTCAATGTTTTTCATCGTACTTTTTGTGGTTTTCATGAATTTGTCCATATCTGTATCGTTTTTTTGGTGCTGGTTCTCGTCCATTTTTTCATGGTGTTGATTTTCTTGTGATGGTTTTCACCCATCTCTCGCTGGTTGTCCTCGTTGTTTCATGTTTCTTTTTATCAAATTGGCGATGGGTTTTATTGTTTTTGCTTTGGTGGTGTTGATCGATTTTTGTTTTTTATCGATTTGTATTGTCTGTTTCCACACCTCTTGCCCCAAGTTCGAAGTCCTTCTGCCTGAGCGAGACATCGCGAAGTTGCACCCCGAGTAAGTCAGCCAAAAAAGGCTACAATACAGGCAGAAGCCAAGGTCCAAATTTGGAGCTTTCAGTGGAATGTCGTGGGTTGTCCCTCAACCAAAACTATGGTTTGTTTGAAGAAAAGGAAACCAAGAAGGTGAAAGGCGAAAAACTACGAAATGACAGTTTGCAGAAGGCAGAAAACTAAACCCAAGAAGCAAACAAGCCAACGAATCAAACAACCCAGAAGCCAAAAAGTCGAATGTCAGCCTAGACCAAACAAAAGCCCGAAGCCAAGAAACCAAAGAAGTGAAGCCATTTAATAAATGGAAAAAGTGAGAGAAGCTGCCACAGAAATCACGAAAAAAAACAGGATTCGGAAATCACACCACCAAAGGGGAAGAAGCCACAAAACTACCAGCCAAAATATCTTATTTGGTATTGTATTTAGCACAATATCTCAGTATGTTGGACCAGAAGCACAAGAAGCCAAAGAAACCCAAGAAGAAGCAGCAAAAGAAGAAGCCAAAGAAAAGCTAAAGAAACCAAGGAAACGAAAGAAGCCAAAGAAGCCAAAGAAGTTAAAGAAGCCAAAGAAACTACAGAAGCCAAAGAAGCTAAAGAAGCCAAAGAAAAGCCAAGAAGCCAGCAAAAAAACTACAGAGGCCAAAAAGAAGCAGCCAAAGAAAAGCCAAAGAAAAGCCAAGAAGCCAAAAAACTACAGAGGCCAAAGAAGCTAAAGAAGCCAAAGAAGCTGCAGAATAAGAAGCCAAAGAAGCCAAGGAAACTACAGAAGCCAAAAGCCTAGCAGCCGGAGGAAGACCTCCAGACCAAAAGAATCAAATCAAAAAAAATACTCCGGCATAGACCCTAGACAGCAATGTTTTCTTTGCAAGGAGAGACGGCTGGGTGGGAGACAAGGCCGCCGCAGCAGCGCGATCATGCCGGGGGCTATAGCTGACGCTAGCTGGCGAAAAATCGAATGCCCCTCTGTAAAGTAGTGTATCCTCCCTCCAACTCACACAGACCTTGCCCAGTGTGGGTTGGGAGAATTTGGAAGACGAATGTTCCCTTGAGATGGGCGATTCTCTTATGGTAAATTATATACTATATTGTAAATATATATATATATATATACATTACTGTAGCACTGAATCGAATAGACAAATCAGTCATCAAATGCATGAAATCCAGATCAAGGCCAGGAAACTGCCTCAATGACCACCCTATCAGAAACGTTGAGCACATACCCTTCCTCTCCGAGCTTCACATCTTTCAACCGCAGCTGGAAGAATGCATCTTCACTGGTTACCTGATCAGTGCCATACAGTGCAGTGCCATACAGTGCCCATGGGTGATCTCAGTGCATCTGCAAGTGCTGACTCTGTGTGAAAGAATTCGGCACGTGTCCAGCGAGGTTCATGACCTACAAACCCCGCGATCCAACAAGGCCAACAAGAAGGTTGCACTCGGCGAAAGTTCTCAAGCCCGAACCCAATGACAAAGGGCAAGATGTTAGGTAATGTTTAGTAATGTTACATTGTTTCAGAAATCGCTTTAAATAATTTCGTTGGCCGTTGGCCTGATTGCGGGAATGATGTCACAGAGTTTTCTACATTTTTTATACGTATCTGTATATGTGTATATATATAAATATATATATATGTATTTATTTATTTATTTATTCATATATATATTTATTCCATGTTATTCGGAAATGTAGCGTGGTGCGGGCCTGCCTGTCTTAGCCTGCTTGTTGGAAGGATTTCATTTTTGCATTTTTGTAAACTGCCAAATGTATTCGACTCAAAACCTGAGTCCAACTTCAAGGGCAACAAAATCTAGACTCTCGTTATCTATGGTTTTCCCCTTTGAAGGTTGCTAAAGACACCTCACGAAACTGAAGGAGGTGCTCTTGCATGCGATGGAAGCCAAGTCTTTCATCTAAGTTTCTGTTGGCCCTATGAATTCCTCCAAAGTCCGTACCAAAGCAGCTGGTGCATCCACTGTGATTCGCGGGATCTCTAACACTCCCTTCTTCCTCGAGAACACACAGCGTTGTGCCCAATCTGGCATCAAATCAGAATGAGTTGACCTAGGGTATTCTGTCTATCTTGGTGAATCCAAAGAGCCATCTTACCATGTCTGACCTCTGGAAAAGAGATCTGGTCACGCAGACTGCAGCGGTCATTTTCAGCACCACCACCACCAGAGAAAAGATAACAACCAACTAGAACGAAACACTCCCAAACACAGTCCTGAGAACTGATTTTGGTGCTGGAATAATCGCAAGCGGCTCCTGTCACAGTTGCACATAAACTAGCAAGAATCTTGACAGGGTCAGAATCAGATCCTTACAGTGTCTTTGCTGGATTTTGTGGCAAGTATCCGAATTATTTTTTGAGAGAACCTACAGATGTTGGCCAACAGCTTCTCAAATTATTGATAGTGTTCGCCCTTTGCCTTTCCCGCAGTCAACTGCCAAACCCTAGCATGGTCCTCTTTTGGAGCATTAAAAAGTGAGGACTGCGTGCGTAGTTGAAGAAGTGATGGTCCAGCATCCTTACATATGAAAGAATGCAATGGAGGCAGGCATAATATAGGACGGCACAGGCGTGCATAATCAGTGAAGCAATCCGTTCCCAAAGTTCTCCCGAATCATTTGCTCCCAGAAGACTATCCAAGTTTTCAGGACTGGTCCAGTGTTAGAGCAACTCAGCACGGACGGTTTTTTTTCCTTTCACTCCTCCTCGTTGCCTCTCTTTTGCTCTTCATGCTCCTTCATGCTCTTTCATGCTCCTTCATGCTTCCTCTGTCTCCGGTTTGCCCCCAACCTTTGGGCATTCTCTGAGTCTCCCTCTGACATTCTTCTGGAACTATATTGGTGACAAAATGTTTGAAGAGGTACCCAAACACTACACCCACAGTCTTGGACATAACATGATTGGGCTACCCAACAGGGACCTGATTATATATATATACTGTATATATATATACAATGTGTTTGTATATAATATATGTATAAGTATCATACGCACTGTATATATATATATATATATGTATGTACGCATATGTATATATAGACATAAAATACTGAATCTCTATAACTACATACATACATACATACATACATACATACATACATACATAAATATATATATATATAGTGTGTGTGTAAATATCATATATAATATGATATATGGTACCCCGCCAAAAAAAACTACCCGTTTACTACTTTACTGATATATGCATTGCATATTTGAAGGGAATACGCTTTAAGTTGTTTTTGTTTATTTTAAATATACATTCTGGCAGTAGATTCGAGAGGGGGGGTACCACATAGATAGATAGAGAGATAGATAGAGAGAGAGAGAGAGAGCTAGATAGATAGATAGATAGATAGGTCGGTCGATAGATAGCTAGGTAGGTAGGTAGGTAGGTACATAGATAGATACCGGACCTCCAAATACGATAGACAAGTTAGATTTCCATCACCTAATCTTAGGATAATTTTGAATTCTTAAGCGTTTGCAAGTGATTGCAAACAATCAGATTCAAGATTCAAGGCTCTCCGAAAACTTCTTGAATCCAACCCCTGGGCCTTGGAGGCTTGAATCCATGTCCTTGGACTCAAGAAGTTTCTGAAAACCTTGAAGATTCAAGATTGAATCCAACGAGTTGGATTCAACAAGTTTTCTGAGAGCCTTGAATCTTGAATCGTGCATCTTGAATGGTCTGCTTGCAAACGTTTGCCAAGGGGACTGGCAACCATACGCCTAAAGTACAAGGTTCTTCCCATGTTCCATCAAAAACGAAATTGTCCGTTTTTTGAACTTTTTATGAACAGGAATGCTAAATGCAAAAGATCGAAGAAAAAACATGGTGTTTGATGAAAAACCAACAAAACAAAACAAAAAACAAACAACTCAAGGAAAACCAAAGAACCAAAACTTTCGACTTCAGCCAGGGAATCTGTGTGTGTTTTTTTTTGATTAGGTCATCAGATTTTGTGTTCTCTCTCAAAACAAAAAATCCTGTGAGTTTCAAATTTGTCATGAAAAAGAACAGAAAAACCAAACTACTCAAGGATAATTTTGTTTTTGAGGAAGAAACAACGTTCACCTGCAGAAATAAAAAATCAAGGAAAACCAAAGAACCAAAACTTTGACTTCAGCCAGGGATAACGTTTTCCTAAAGTTTCTTAGCCTTTTTCGTGGGCTTGCATTGTATTATATATGTTGCAAGGACTGGAGGAACATGTGAATTTTCCTGAAGGCTCAGATCATTTACATGTGTATCTGATAAGCACACACTTAGCCTTCCTTGAAAAAGACCAGCTTTCAGCTTTCCTATTTAGATGTTTTTGCTCGCAGACTGCACTGTATTTTTATATAATACCATACATTTTCCTCGTGCATAAATTCCTGCAACCTATTCCATCCTTTAAAAAAAACACATGCGCAGTAGTGTTCCTTTTGAAACCATTCAGCCTTCCTTTTTTTTCCCCACCTGCCAGGTGAGGGTTGTTGGGACCTTCCGAGCTCAGTGAGCACCGCTGGACCTCAACCTGGGCCTGTCCGAGCTCAGTGAGCACGGACCTCAACCTGGGACCCTCCGAGCTCAGTGAGCACCGCTGGACCGCTGGACCTCAACCTGGGACCCTCCGAGCTCAGTGAGCACCGCTGGCCCTCAACGGCCAGATAGAATGCCAGAAGATATGCCAGATAGAATGCCAGATAGAATGTCAGAAAGAATGCCAATGCCAGAAGATATGCCAGATAAAGTGCCAGAATGTTTGCGAGATAGAATGCCACAAGATATGCCAGATAGAATGACAGAAGGTATGCCAGATAGAATGCCAGATAGAATGTCAGAAGGTATGCCAGATAAAGTGCCAGAATGTTTGCCAGATAGAACGCCAGATAGAATGCCAGATAGAATGTCAGAAGATATGCCAGAAGATATGCCAGATAGAGTGCCAGAAGATATGCCAGAACATATTGTAGAAGATCTGCCAGGTAGAATGCCAGAAGATATGCCAGATAGAATGCCAGAAGATATGCCAGATAAAATGCCAGAAGATATGTCAGATAAAATGCCAGAAGATTTGCCAGTAACAAAACGTATAGATGCCATGGTGGGGATAACTCGAAGTAAAGTGATTGAAGGGGTACCTGCTTCTTGAATGGACATTCCTCATTTCCCTAAAGAAATATTGCACCCTTTTCTATCAAAAATATCAAATGGTTTTCTCATGTTGAAGGGAATAGTCCATGATGTGTGCCATGCAATCTTAAAAGGAATTGCATACTATTTCCAAGGAATCCTGCATACATAAAAGGTTTCTATTGTGAATCAATATGCAACTGCCCTGCAAGGAATTTGTACTCTTTTTAAGCGGGTTCTGCACACTTATAATTTCAAATGCTGCATACATTTGAACCACATGCTCTTCAAGCAAGATAATACTGCTTTCAAAAGAAGGTCCTGCATACAATAAATTCGGTTTTGATATCGATGCAATGGAACTAATGGTCCACCATCTTGAAAAGAACTGTTGAACATGTTATATAAAGATTTCTTTGAAAGTAATTCTGCGCTCCTTTGAAGGACAAGCTGCACTCTGTGAAAGTTGGAACCCATATGCCATATATATATATATATGTTATTGCAATGGACTGGTCTACGTCTGGTCAATTCAGTAACGTTTGCACTTGTTGAGGATCTCGTTAGAGAATAATATTGCACTTCTTTAAAAGATATGCTGCACTCTTTGAACATGACGAAGGTTATATTCTTGCAATGAAATAATCTGCCCTTTTGCAACATGTGTTTGCCCATTTTGAAGATCTGTTTATTAAGACACAATACTGCGCTCGTTTAAATATGTATGTATGTATATATATATGTATGTATATATTATAGATGCATGCACAAAGTGAGACCCGACTTTGCTCAGGGAATATTGCGCTTTTGAAAAATACTGCAAAAAATATGTGTGCGCATTGTTGGCCTATGTTTTGTTCTCAGGTATGTCCTATTTGTTTCGAAAGCTATGAAAACCTTGGGAAGATAACAAGCAAAACAAGAATCATGTTCCTAATTAGTCGTTACAAGCTACCAAAAGGTAGGTGGTGAGGGAGGCTAGCATATATATATATATAATTATATATATATATACATCTACACAGTGTAATTACATATCTATATTATATATACACACATACAGTCTATCTGTCTGTATATATATATATGTATACTATAATATACTTGCATAAAGAAGTATTAAAAGATAAAGAAAAATATATGTAGTAGTGATGGCCAAAACTATCCCACGCTAAACTCAGGCATACTTGGGCTCAAACTTGGGCACAGGAAGACTCGCCCTGGCTGCAAGGTTCCACACAATAAGCTCCAATTCAGTTCCAGCCAAGCAAATCCAGTTTTCAAATTGTCGGGGTCCACTGGGTGCCTGCTAATATGAGAACTTTGAAATTGAAAGACTCCCACCGTTCCAACGAAGTGACAGTCAGAATCTCTGAAGTACCATAATTCTTGAAAATAAGTGCAACGAGGCTGAGGAGTGACGGAAACAATTTTGATGCTGTCCAACCACGCCATCTGCCACCTTCACCTCTGCGTGTGTCTCTGCATAGCCCACCTCACAAAAAGAAATTACGCAATGATATAAATTGATATAAACAGTAATTAATTAAGGCATGGTAACCTGGTAAGGCACCCTCAGAGTCCTCTGAGGAAATCAGCATGATACCATCCTGCTGAACTTGAGTGGATGGATTCTCGGAAAAATCACACATAAATCCCACGGATCTACTGTAACAATCTCTATCTCTATATCTCTCTCTCTATATATATAACATATAATATCAATATACAGTAACTTTTATATATAACTTACATGTAGTGTATATATATAATACATCACTCCATCTCACACCAAACCATTCTTCAACAAATTTGTAGACAAGCTGCGAGCAAATTGAAAATGGACCTAGGATAATTGCCGCAACCAACAACAGCATGTGGATGATGCACTCACTGAGATGAATGAACAATGGCCATCATTCTCTGTTTCAATGCAATTCTTTTCCAAAGACCAGCGCTCGGAAATCTCAGACTGGAGCAGCACCAGAAAAACAGCCATCAGAGCTGTCTTGCCTGAGCAAACTTCGCACATCTTCACACTGCGCAGCAGCATGGGCAGTGCATGGCAGTGTGGTTTGCCATGGATTTGCTCCTTCGATTTGTTGGCGTAATGGGATGGAAAAGCGACTGCAAGAGGCAAGAGGCGCAAAAACTTGTCGCAAAGCACAGCAGGACTGATTGCTTACATTTGCTTACAACATCTTGCAAAAGCTTCGTGAATTCATATGAGCCAAAGTCGGCCGAACTCATTGATTCCATTGATTCCGTTGGTTTTATTGTTTTCATTTCACTGTTCAACGAGGAGAGCGGGAACACGGACTAAGCATGTCTCAGGCACGTCTCTCCAAAGTCCCAACCGAGGCGCTAGGCATCGTATTGGAGTTCAATATCGGATACTTGAGCCCATGACCAGCACAGTATCGGCATCTGGTAGCGACAGTATTTACCAGTGGTTTCCAAAGCAGCTTGAAGCTATGGGCTCTGCTGAAATTTTGAAATCGCATTCAAGAAACACAGAATACACAATACATCACAATAATTACCAAATCATTCCAAATCCAAAGGATCTGCTACCAATGTCAAACTTTTTCGTTCCACGTGAAATGATTGTGTGGTGATACAAGCTCTCAAGCTTGTTGCTCCTGCAGGAAAACATCACTACATGTTACTACCATATGACCCAGGTGAACATCTCCAGAAAGGATACATGCCACTCAGGTACTTCTGAAGTGTGCTTGAAGTGCCATACCACTATTCGGGCATTTGAACGTTGATTTTACATGATTTTACTTGCCTTTCTGAGATGTTCGGTTGAACCGGCGGAGAATGACAAAGTGTGACACAAAATGTGACAGAGTACGACACAGCAAATGAATGGGACTATAACATACTTGTGCTCTCTCTCTCTCTCTCTCTTTCTGTATATATATATAATTTGGGCCATAATATAGAAAAAATGACAAAATGAGAAATGAATGTACATGATCATCATGATCATCATCATCATCATCATCCGTCTTTAGATATCTTTGAATATACTATAATATCTATTGATTGTAGGTCCATCTGCGACTACCTCGTAGAACTGCAAAAGGATGGGGCTTTGCCCGCGATGCACGCTGCTCCGAATCACTGCAAAATGGTCGCACGAAAGAAAACCGGTGCAGCTCAAGAAATGCAGCTTTTCAGAAGCGATCCCTGAGCCAAAGGACGATCCAAAAATATCATTTATCCGCGTATATATATATAATCATGGGTATCATTAATTATATCTCATTAATTCTCATTTTGTATCCAACATTGCGGAACAAATAAATGACCAAGGACAAAACTAGTCAAACTTCTGTAAAATGCCAAATGCCAGGAAACGACGCCTTTAGAAACACCTTCGAAATTGGCTCTGGGCTCTGTGACAGGATCTGTGTACTGGGCGTAGTGTTATGACTGAAAGAAGTACAGTCGGCAAAGGCAATTCTGAGCCAGCCTGTAAACCTGCAAGAAGCTGAGCTAGTTGAGCTAATTACAGCGAATCTACATGCCTGAAGAATTGGCATCTTTCATTGAACACACAGTATTTACAGGCTGAAATGAAAACACATTTTTCATCACTGCGTCTGGCATCTTGCTTTGAGGTTTTCAGCGGCATAGACTTGCGCCGATGACGGAAGAGAAATAGCTCTCCGTAGGCGGCTGGAAGGCTGGAGCTTTCCGCGAAAAGCTCATGGCATCCAGTGCCCGTCATTCTGTGTTTGACTGGACTCTGGTGCGAAGTGCGAATATGGATTTTCATGTCTGGCGGTGGCATCAACCAAGAAAGCAACGGTCAATTGATGCACATGTGCGTGTGTGTGTGTGCATATACATAAATATAAATATGTATTATGTACATTGTGTATTATACCCGATATAAATGAATATTGTACAGTTCGTACGACAGATTCTGATAGACAGTGCGGTGTGGTCTCCGGTGACTTGTAAAAGATTTTGGCATTGCTCGCACTTCACGAATTCTGTAGGACACAGAGCGGACAAAATGCTGAAATGAAACCTTTTGACTTAGGCATTTTGGAAAACTTTAGGCCTTTAGGCTTTCCGCAATTCACTTTTCAAAGTGATTTCAACATTCTCCGCAACAAATTTGTGTGGCAGAGTTTCGAGGTTTAAGTGAACACATGCAATGGCTCATGCATCAGTGGACACTAGCAGTTCGGGTGTCGCCTGGCATTCGCTGCTTCTGAATCTGAGGGAGTGCTTTGGCATGTTTGGGCAATAAATTCAAATATATTCAATATATTTCAATATAGTACACATGATTTCACACATTGCTCTAAACTATAAACACATGGCTTTAAAACGAATACGCAAAACACAAGCACGTTGCAGCTGCAATGCTTTGCTTTCTGTGGTCGACACTTGGGCGGCTGCGCTGTGTGTTCTTTTTTCCGCTGGAATCTGCACTCGCATTGTCGTCAGCTTCACAAGCAAATCTTGCAATCAATGAGAGCACTTCAGCGCTGTCCAAGAGATCGTTGTGTCCAAGGCCTACAGCTTCGCGCGCTTAAAGACAATGTGCAATCACGTGCAATCATGCAAGGAAGATCAAGGACTGGAGAACGACGACGACGACGACGACGACAACCCGCGACAATAACTACAGCCACCATAGTAACCTCAACAACCACAACCATAATCATAAAACAAACATGATTAAACATGAATTTAACAAGAGCACAAACGGATAACTCACGTACCATATCATACGAGTACCACAAAGTCTGACAGCAACGACAACGAGCCCAACAAGTACAAGTACGGTTCTGAGCAAATCGTAAAACCCATGAAACGACTGAAAGGAAGTGTTTTGCCGTAGTATTCCTATGTATTCCTCTGAACGCGTAAACTCACTCTAAAGCTCTACCCACTACAAGTATGTGGCAGAACTCATTTGATCCTCGCCTTTGGCAGTCTGGAAGATCGCTCCAGGAATTTCTTTGGCAAGTTCACGGCCCATGTCGTAGGGCACAATCTCATCTGTGTTTCCATGTATCACTAGAGTTTTGCTATTAAGTTGCTTCGCTTTGGCCAGGTTGTCAAATTTATCCTTCAGTAGAAAAGGAAACAGCTTCAACGCCGGACTGAACATCGGATAGATCCTCTGTGACAAAGCCAGCAAACTGGTGAAAGGACTCAGCAAAACGAGTTTTTGGCCATATCCACGTCGGACCATTTCAACTGCTGCTCCACAACCAATGGATTGCCCGACCATCACCAACATAGATTTATCGACCTTCAAGTTGGCCGTGAGATGATCCAGCATGGCTTCGGCTGAGGCGTAGATAGATTCTTCGGTTGGAGAACCAGGTTGAGCAAGGCCATAGCCAGGGTATTCAATACCTCAGAGCGATTCCAACTTTCTCTCGGCTGAACATCAGGATTGGATCAAACCATTCTTGGAAATTTCGGATTTGCTCCAACGTCGATCAAATCAAAAATTCGAAACTTTCCGCGTTCTATGCTTCTGATATGCCTCTGAGATTCCATAAAAGCCAAGACCCACTTGCTGAAGCTGGTTGCCAAGAAACGTGGGACCCCACCCCAACTGGTCAGCATTGCCATGGATAAACCTGAGTTCGTCAAACAGTCGCATTCTAGTTGAACTTGAGAAGGGGAGGACAAAAGGTAGACGGGGATAATGATAAGCATACATACATGCATGCATACAGACATACATGCATGCATTAATACATACATACGTACATACATACATACATACGTACATACATACATACATACGTTCCTTCGTACATACGTACATACGTACATACATACACACATACATACATACATACAGACATACATACATACATACATTACATACATTACATACATTACATACATTACATACATTACATACATTACATACATTACATACATTACATACATTACATACATTACATACCATACCATACCATACCATATCATACCATACCATACCATACCATACATACATACAAAACAAAACATAACATAGCATAACATAGCATAACTAAAAATAAAATACCATAACATTACATACATATGATACGTATCAAACAATAACAAAACAGAACATACAATACCATAACAAAAAATACAATAAAAACAAAACATAACATACCATAACATTACATACATACATGCATACATACATACAAGCAACCATACATACATACATACGTACATACATACATACATTACATAGACATACATACATACATACATTACATACATACATACATACATACATACATACATGGCATACATGGATACATACATACATACATACATACAACAAATACATACATACGATACATACAATACATACAATACAAACAATACATACATACATACATTACATGCATACATACATACATACAGAACACAACATACCGTAACAAAACAAATCATAACATTACATGCATGCATACATACATACATACACACATACATACATACATACATACCATACATTACATGCATACATACCTAACATACATACGTACGCACACACATACATACATACATACATACATACACACATACATACATGCATATTACATACATACATACATACATACATACATACATACAAAACATAACATTACTGAAAAAAGCATACCATACAATAACAAAACGCAACATACATACATACATACATACATACATTACATACATTACATTACATTACATTACGTTACATTACATTACATTACATAACATAGCAAAAAAATACATTACACTACAAAAATACATACATACATTACATTCATACATTGCACACATTGCATACATACATTCATACATACATACATACCATACATTACATACATTACATGCATACATACCTAACATACATACGTACGCACACACATACATACATACATAAATACATACATACATACATACATACACACATACACACATACATACATACATACATACTTACATACATACAAAACATAACATTACATTACAATACATTACATTATATTATATCACATTACATTACATTACATTCATACATACACACACATACATGCGTACGTACATACATACATTACATGCATGCATGCATGCATACATACATAAACACACAGACATACATACATACATACATACATACATACATACACACATACATACATACATACATTACATACATTACATTACATTACGTTACATTACATTACACTACATAACATAACATAGCAAAAAAAATACATTACACTACAAAAATACATACATTACATTCATACATACAGACAAACAAACAAACATACATACATACACACACACCCGTAACATACATACATACATACATACATACATGCATACATGCATACATACATACATACATACATACTTACATACTTACATACTTACATACTTACATACTTACATACTTACATACTTACATACTTACATACTTACATTACATTACATTACAATACATTACATTATATTACATTACATTACATACATTCATACATACACACACATACATGCGTACGTACATACATACATTACATGCATGCATGCATGCATACATGCATATTTAAACACACAGACATACATACATACATACATACGTACATACATACATACATGCATGCATGCATGCATGCATACATATATAAAAACATACATACATACATACATTCATACATACATACATATTTACAGACAAACATACATACATACATACATTACATACATTACATGCATGCATGCATGCATACATACACACAAACACACATACATACATACATACAGACAGACATACATACATACATACAGACGCACACATACATACACACATACATACATACATACACACACACGTACATACACACACATACACACACATACACACACATACATACACACACAGACATACATGCATGCATACATACATACGTACATACGTGCATATGTACATACGTACATACGTACATACATACATACATGCATACATACATACAGACAGACAGACAGACACACAGACAGACAGACAGACAGACATACATACAACACCCCACCATCACAGGCCGCAGGGGGGAGGGGGGGAACCAAAAGAAGCAAGACTGAACACCCATCCCCATCACGCGGCCCTGACAATGTGATTCGCAAAAAACACGCAACACGACTCATGAAGTAATGCTGCGCCTGTCACGCAAAATGACGATCGATGGAGGTGTCCAAAGTGTTGCGCCTGCCACGAAACATGCAACTCATCTTCTGGAAACAACGCAAATGTATTGCGCATGCTACACAAAACGACTCTCGACACGTTCTGAAACATGTTGGAATGTCACAAAGTGCCACACCTGCCCCTCGAAACTAAGCTACGCGACCTTTGAGACTTCCTAAAGTCACCACTTTGCAGAACTCGCCACAAGGAATGCCAGCGAGACACGTCCATACGGTCCTCACGCAGGCGGTTGCGGACGGTTGCGAACGGTTGCGAATGGTTGCCAACGGTTGCGGACGGCTACGGACCGGACGGTTGCGCTACGTCTAGCGAACGCACCTCAACCCCCCGAACCCCCAGAGTGAAACGGGAACCCTTGCTACGCATTTGGGCAAGAAACTATAGTTGATGTTATATAGTGCGATGATGATGAGGATGGCGAGGAGGATGAGGAGAGGATAATTTACTTTAAATTTGGATCAAACATGCATGGGACTTTTCGGTCCAAACTTCAACACATGTTTTATGCGCACAAGCACTGCAGATTGACTTGCTGCACTACACTTTGAGCAGAAATTTGCAAAGTCTTGTCATTGCAGACCCCTGCCATGAAACCACAGATGTACACATATCTGCACATGTCCCCGGAGGGAATCGAAGTGAGGGGGCCCTCAAGTGAAGGTTTCCTTCTTAATCCCAAAACGTGACTACGAGGTGCAATGGACCGCGTTAACGCATACGTTTCGTGACTGGGGCACCCCTGGCAACTTTAAGCAAAGCATGGGAAACAAATGTGAACCAGGCATTGAATCAAGGCATCATTTTTGGGTTTTGCGCGGACAAGTTGCCCCGAGAAAAACATGAACTTTGGAAAGCTACCAAATGAAGAAATGTAGGAGAGGTTGGTTGTTGTGAATCATGGATGGCAGAGCGAATCCACTGATGGACCGAAAGGTGGTTGGAGTTGTGTTTTTTGGAGTGGTTGCAGTGGTTGCAGTGGCCACCTCACCACAACTACTGGGTGTAGTGTGGTGTAGCGCAGTTGTGGTTGTAGTTGTAGCGTAGCGGAGTTGTAGCTGTAGTGTAGTGTAATTAGCGTAGTGTAGGTGTAGTTGCAGTTGCAGTTGTGGTTGTGGTGTAATTAGTGTAGTCTAGTGTAGTGTACTGTAGTGTTGTGTAATGTAGTGTGGTATAGTGTGGTGTAGCCAAGTGTAGTGTAGTTTAAAGTAGTGTAGTAAAAAGTAGGGTAGCTGTAGCGGTAGTGCAGTGTACTGCAATTAGTGCATGGTAGTGTAGTGAAATGTAGTGGTAGTTGTAGCTGTAGTTGTAGTTGTAATGTAATGCAATGTAATTAGTCTAATATAGTATTGTGCAACGTAGTTGTAGTTGTAGTTGTAGTGTACTGCAGTGTAATTACTGTGGTGTAGCGTAATGTAGCGTAATTAGTTGTAAATTGTAGTTGTAGCTGTGGTAGTAGTAGTTGTAGTAGTAGTAGTAGTAGTTGTTGTTGTTGTAGTGTAATTTGTGTATTGCAGTGTAGTGTGGTGTAGTGTAGCGTAATTAGATGTAATGATAGTCTAGTGTAGTTGAATGTAGCATTGTATATTTGTATTTGTATTCGTAGTAGTTGGAGTTGGAGTAGGAGGAGGAGGAGGAGTAGTAGTAGTAGCAGCAGTAGCAGTAGCAGTAGCAGCAGGAGCAGGAGCAGTAGCAGCAGCAGTAGCAGTAGCAGTAGGCGTAGGCGTCGTAGTAGTAGTAGTAGTAGTAGTAGTCGTAGTCGTAGTCGTAGTCGTAGTCGTAGTCGTAGTCGTAGTAGTAGTAGTAGTAGTAGTAGTAGTAGTAGTAGTGGTAGTGGTAGTGGTAGTGGTAGTGGTAGTGGTAGTGGTAGTGGTAGTGGTAGTGGTAGTGGTAGTGGTAGTGGTAGTGGTAGT
>Ga0126342_10008849_pt1 | contig 18030 bp, 16 predicted proteins | sample Cyp1metagenome_FD_92528 | JGI IMG/M metagenome (GOLD analysis project Ga0126342, IMG submission 92528) | Coral microbial communities from Lord Howe Island, Old Settlement Bay, Australia - Cyphastrea 1 metagenome | ecosystem: Host-associated > Invertebrates > Cnidaria > Coral ... | reverse complement strand
TGGGAGAAAACGCAGTCCGTGGATGGAATAGCCAAGCTGATGATTCAAGTCTGAATTGCCTGAATCACTTTTCGATCTGAGGCAATGCATCCCGAACACAAGTTGCCTAGCACACATCCAAGAAAAATAAGGACGCTTTTTTTAATTGAACTTCCACTAAAAAAACATGACTTTTGAAATTTAGCAGGTTTATGGTAAATATATCAATATATATATATATATATATCAATATTTTCTATGGTTTATAAACCAATAACTTATAACTGGGGGGCACAACCTTGTAGGGACTTATAGCCCACCTGGAATCATGGTTAATAAGAGGAATCATCCCCAACATAGCCTTATTTCAGGTTAGTGAAATATTATTATTTACCCATATATATATACCATGGGATCCATGTATGCTATATATATGGAAACTGGTAACATTTACCATCAATATACCCCCCATGTTAGCATATATACCAGCACCATAGATCCTATGCGATATATATATATATATATATCCCACCTTGTGTATATCCCATATTCTAGTGAGGTCGTTATAATTTACCCATATATATATAATATGGTAATATATGGTAAATATATCGTTAGTATCCCATTTTTTTTGTTTGCTAGTTATTTACTACTAATGCCATACATATGGTAACATTTACCATCAATATACCCCCAATGTTAGCATATATACCAGCACCAAGGATCCTATGGGATATATATATATATATATATCCCACCTTGTGCATATCCCATATTCTAGTGAGGTCGTTATAATTTACCCAGATATATATATATATATATATATAATATGGTAATATATGGTAAATATATGGTAAATATATGGTAAATATATAGCAGCACCATAGATCCTGAAATGTATATATATATATACTTGGTGGCTCATCCCACTTAGTAAGTGAGATATAACCCCAGTTATAAATGGGATAAGTAGGGTTAATCCACTTATAATTTGGGTTCTAACCATATATTTACCGTATATTTACCATATATTACCATATATATATTATATATATATATATCTATCTATCTGGGTAAATTATAAGGACCTCACTAGAATATGGGATATATACAAGGTGGGATATATATATATATATATATATATCAATATTTACCATGGTTTATAAACTACTAATGTGTGTGTGGCAGTCGTCAGGTCTCGGCGTGCCGGATCCAGACTCGCGGCGGCATCGGGTGCAGCTGCCAGCCCGGGGAAGTCCACGCTGAGAGGCCGGCCCTGGAGGGAAACTTTGAAGGAAACCATAGGAAAACCATGGGAAAAACAGGAAAAACCATAGAAAAAGCACGGAAAAACATGGAAAAAACACGGAAAACCATGGAAAACACATGGAAAACCATGGAAAACCATGGAAAACCATGGAAAAAACGTGGAAAACCAAGGAAAAAAACATGGAAACCCATGGAAAAAAACACGGAAAACCATGGAAAAAAATGGAAAACCATAGACAACCATAGAAAAAACACGGAAAACCATGGAAAAAACACGGAAAACCATAGAAAAAAAACACGGAAAACCAGGGAAACAACATATAAAACCATAGAAAAAACATGGAAAACAATATAAAAAATATAGAGAACCATAGAAAAAATATAGAAAACCATAGAAAAACATAGCTAAATCATGAGTTTCATTTTGTTGGAATTTTCTGGGGATCTAGTGATTTGCAGTTTGAATTCACCCTGGTTTTAACGATGTGATGCATTTAGCCAGTTAAAGAAAGCACCACTCAGAAAACTTGAGTTCTGGTGGACATGGGGGACAGTGCCTTTCGAGACATGTGCCCTTTTCTCTTTGTCTTACTGCTTTCCTGCAGCAAACTTCTATCATTTGCCATTTCTAAATTATTCTACATCAACTGGATCTGATTTTCAAGTGAAGCTTTCAAGCTTTGACTTCGCTCTCCGCTTGACTTCTCTAAGGTTATGTCTTCGGCACTTGGATGAGCAAAATTCAGTGAGCCGATCGTGCCCTGCGGTGTGTTGTCGTCGATATTTCCCCAGCATCATCCGACCCTGTGGGTTTTTTCCTACCACTGGCACCTTGAACACAATCGTGTTGCAACAATTCCTTTGTGGATGGCAACGCGAAAAAGATCAAGGGTCATGATTCCTTTGGGTAGATGTTTGTGGATGTGCGTGATGCCGCTATTGAACACATTTCGTGCGCTGAGCACCGCAGGACAGATCCCACTGGGCCTCCGGCAAATGCTTTCACAAGGGAAGTTGCCGGGCAGGCTACGCCAAGAGTTTGTGCTGCGCGCACGACGATTTCAGGCGCCACCACTTAGTGGATGCCCCAGGGGTGGACGCACTACGCTCTTTTCAGAGACAATTGATGCCATCGATCCCCAAAAGCACATGGCAACTCATGTTTTGATGAGTGACAGGTTTCGGTCTGGTGAGACAGCTGTAGGTTCACTATAATTTCACTATAATTATAATCCACTACTAAGCTGTGAACAATCCCATCCCCCTAATATGACCCCCCCAAATGGTCCCAAAGATGTGACTTCATCTCCTACTAAAACATGGTTTCTGGGGGGTCTTGAAAATTAGGATGGGATGATTGCTATCTTATATATATATAATTGTATCTCTCTAAAAACATGAAAAACATAGTTATCTACATAAATATATACATTATATATATATATATATCTATATATACATACATTATATATATATACACACATACTTTATATATATACACATTATATATAATGTATATATATACACATTATGTATATACATTATATATATATATATACATTATATATACATTATATATATATTATATATAGATACACTATATATTATATGTATATACACTATATATATATATACATAATATATATATACATTATATATACATTATATATATATATACTTTTTATATATATAAATAATATATATATATATATACATTATATATATATTATATATATAGAGAGAGAGACATATGTATACATGTAAAACTGATAAACCCATTGGAAGTTGGGATCAGCTATCCCGCCCAGCCGATAGAGGCCCGATTCATCCCGGGCATGGTCAGCGTTGGTGTCAAGATTGGTCTGTGAAATGAACCACGATCACTCGTGAAACCTTGGTGAATGGTAAGTTTGTGGTTTATTGTTGTGCTAGAAATGAGAAAATGCGACAAATTTCAAATCAGCTCAAAATAGTGTTTTGCGAACTAGCGTATGGTTGGTAATGGCTATATGGCTATGCTACACCCCCGAAACTATTTTTTAAATCACGAATAAAACTTGAAAGTTGGAGAGCCAAATAGCATTTGCGTATTGGACACAGCTGATACAGTGCTACATCAGTGGACTCCAAAATACTATGTAAACACCATCTTGGCGAGGCAAGTGACCAGATGTTTTTTCCTAGGTAAGCTTTCTCCCATAAAGTTGCATGAATCACCTGGTCTTTATATGTTTTTATTGGTAGGCTGTTAAGTCACCATGCTGATTCATATCCTTACTCATGGACTTCCGCCCCACAACCGTGGAAATGTCCCCAGCTGCCGTGGACGGATGAGGACACTCCGTGGAAGGGTCGAGTCCGTGGATAGTTCGACGCGTCGATTGCTGTTTGGGATCCGTGACTTTTCATGTCATTGCTGGGTGCACACCTGGGTCAAAGGTATAGGGAGGTGAATGGAGCACTGTCAAAAGTCGTAGTGAAATGGAAAACAGAATGACTATACCGTATTGTGTATCTCTACATGTTTAGATTTTCAGATATATGCATATATGATCCTATATATGCGTCTTTGTATCCAGGGTGGGCAACTATCAGAACAATGAAACTAAACACAAAATTGGGTAGCTGAGCCCAACACACCAACACTTCGCGTTAGGATCAGCTGCAGTTTCCCCGGCCTCCCACAGAAACGACGCGAAGCCCGTTTGATCCCTGATCCCAAACAGAAATCGAGTGTGCTGAAATGTTGACCTGATTTTTTGGCCTGAAGGAACAGGCATGCAGGGATCAAGATACAGAATTGAACCCCTGAACTTGCGGTGGGCTTCTCCCGCTGCCTGCAAGGGGCAAGACACGAATCATCCCTGCACACTGTACAGAACTTGTGGCCTCAAAGCTCCTGTTGCTCAAAGATGCATGACATGTTTTGATTTTTTTTGAAATGTTTTCTGGCATCATTTGATCAAACTTATCTCAAGCCCTTGGGGGATTCAGGAGTGCGTTCCTGCAACAAACTGATGCGTTGCGACGGGAAACGAACCTGGATGTTGAATGGATCATTGTCCGGCGCCAGTGGCGCCGCAACCCAAACTTGCCCAGACATCAGACATTGGCCGTTGTTCCATGTAGGTTCTTGTGGGCCTGTGGGTCAAATTTGGGATAAAGAGTTGGCCATGATACAAACAAATAAATACATGCATAATATATATATATATATCAACGATGTCCCTACAAAAACTTTCCTATGATATCCCATGATATCAATTTTTGGATAAACAAATTCTTTGAACTTCTCATGGGGATTGGCAATGATTTGGGGTTACTCTTAGAGGTATCAAAATTGCACGGGAGCCCAACGATAGTCCCATCCAACACCCAGGGGCTAGGTACGGCCATTGAAAAACGCCCTTCTCTTGGTCCGAGTCTTTGTCTTGGAGACTCTGTCGCGGGGGAAAAGCTGGCCGCAGGGTCCCTTGAGCCGGGATCGGGATTCTTTTCTAGGGTGCGGTAGGGTGTATGACATTCCTGTTGCTTGGAGATTGTCATTTTCTGTCCAGAAAACCACTTGCTGGTTTCAGTAGGAAAGGAATTGCTAAGTCGCATTTGACCAAGAAGATGTGGTTCTGGGGCTATTGAAATATGTGGCTCAAACCCAAGTCACCACAGTTTCATGATAGTTGATGTCAGAAATATTCAGAAAAATAGGTAAATCATGGTAAATCACCGAACTAAATGGGCCATAGCTTCCATAGCAAACTAGCAAACTGTGAACAATTACCAGGGGCTCAGAGGGCAAGACTTCAATGGCGCTGGAGAGAGAGTGAGAGAGAGAGGGATAGATGTGTGTATATATACATGTATGCATATATATATAATATGCATATATTACAAATTTAAATACATATACATACACAAGCACACACACACATATATATATATATATATATATCATACATTGGCACAGGTGATCAGCGGCTTCACAAGTGGGGCGGCCATCATCATTGCCCTCAGCCAGCTGAAGTGACCCTGCACCCGTTACGGTTGGGCGAATGGATATGAGGATGGATGAGTTTGGAACATTTGCTCAAGGCATTCCAACTTCACAGACTAATCTTTGTGAAAAAAACAAGCGGGATGCAGCAGGAAAGAGACATGCTCCGTCGCGTTTTCCCGTCTTCCAATCTTCCCAACTGCTGAAGTGGATGTTAGGTATGTACTTGGCTATGACCTTCCAAAGTCACAATACATCTATGAGACGTCTCTCAGCTTGGGTGACCGGTGGGTGCTGGCACCAGAGTTTCGGGTATATACTGGGGATCGTTTTTTGCAGTGATAAGTTGTGCTGGATCAAACTGGGGCCTCAGTTTTGTGGAATGCATCGAATTTCAGATGTGGTCTGGAACAAGGCACCTGGCAGGCCAGGTGGCCTTTGGCTGGTCCATGGTTTCCAGTTCGCAAATGGTAGAAACATCGAGGGTATGTTTGGTCATGTCAACCCTGGATTGACAAACCCCAAACGACTGTTTAATTGGGGGTAAACCAAGTAAGTATCATATTACTAGTATCACTACATGGAGGGTACCCCAATAGACCATGGTTGCCTCCGATCGCGAGCCCAGGATCTATAATGTGATCATCAAGATCGACCAAACCAAGGGGATGCCTTTGCTCTTAGGCTGTGTTTGGCTGGCTTACCTGCGCCTCGGATAAAACGTGCCCAATGGGCTTATCCTGCGGCTGCTTAAGACGGGCCCTGGAAAGAAAAATGGAAGAGAATGGAAGCACATCGCATATATATATACTGTATATATAATTATATATATATACTGTAATATACTGTATATATATATAAATAGAAAGATCTGAGAAATGAACTTGGAAAATCTCCAGGAGCGGGATTGCTCTGAAGTTTTGACCCTTGCCCCAAAATAGCTTATCAAATCAGCAATGCTTCCCCTTGTCTTGCTGGTCAGAAGATCCGAATTTGCTCCAATCTGTGCTGTTGAAACTCTCCAATTTTTGTGTTTTTTCTTCGGAGATCCTTTGTGAAAATCAGCTTTCAGGATCACCAACAAAAACTTGGCGCTGAAGTTCAAGCGCTTGAAGATGTTGGGCCCCATGGGCCCTTTGATCAGCTGTTTGGTGGGAACAGCATCTTGCCTTCTCGGTCCGGGTAGGGATGGCTGGATCCCTTAAGGTGTTTTTGAGCTGAGAATTCTCCGGCTTTATCAAGACTTGGAGCCATAGTGCCATGGTGTTAGGATTGTAGTTGTTTTTTTTGGGGGAGGGTGGTGGGGAATTTGAGATTGGGCTACTTCACATACAGATTTTTTTGTTCCAACATGTTCCAACGGAAGATCCGCATCGCCAGTGTCATTCGGGCAAGTTCGAAGCCTTGTTATGGAGTCCCCTTTCTTAGCATGGCTGTCAGGGCCTCAGGGTGTTTCGCCCATGCATCCTCCTTTGGTAATCAACCGCCGCAATGGACACTTTCCAATTGGTAGGGAGTATCCCAGCCATGTTTGATTAGCGGCGGGGAATGGAGTCTGCCCAGCCGCTTGAAGCAAACAAATGGAGGTTACCCAGCCATGGAGCTCTAAAACTACTGCAAGGCAAGGTGATGTTTACAGTTGATGTCAATTATATAGATGTCTATAGATGTGTAATCCCTTTCCCAAATATTAATAAATACCCGCTTGAAACGCTTGAAACCTTGGTTTGTCGTACTGGATTTCTTCATTTTGGAGTCCCTTGGGACCTGCATGGGATTTCATGCGCATGATGGGATCATGTTTTATCCATCACCGAGGTGATGATATGGGCATTCCCCATCTTCACAGAGACCTTTCACGTGAAATACGTGCCTAAGCAGCTTTGTTTTGTCCGCTTCGGACGCCGGAGCCATCCATCGGGGCTGCGGGTGAACTGCTTCTTTGAAATGAGGTATTCAACTTGCAAAAAGGACTATGCAGCTGTTCAACTCGTAAATCAGATAAATAAGTGGGTAGTACTCGGGCTTAGGCTTACAGGAGTTGTTTGAATCTCTTTTGGGGCTCAGACACTGTGCTGCTCATTGGTGTTTCCTTGTCATTTTGCAAGATGACTTTACTCGGGGTCATTTGTGGCCAAAACCTGGCCATTGGTGTACACCTGAACGGAACATCGAATCCCGATGAACCAAATCACGACCACGCCCAGCAAATATACGTTATTTGAGGAGCCCCAAGTCAAAAGGAATGAGCTTTCAGTTTGATTTGGGATGAGATGCCACAAACAGAAAATGATGGCACCGCCTATCCCCCATAGCCAGTTCCAGGATAGCTTCACGGTCCGGGGTCGGCTTGAGGTTGGTGAGATTCCTTCAGGCCTGTTTCCTATGAGCATTGATAGCTGGCAGCTGGCCAAAATCCCCACCGTCATCGGTACGGCCATGTCGGTTACTTGGCGGCATTCCATGGGGCTTTGAGGCAAAAACTGTAGCAGTGATGAGAGGGGCAGATTTCAGTGCCATGAGATCCAGCTGGGTCTGGGGATACGCGTGACCACATTCAGCTTCTTCTTTTTCCTCAAAATAGCCAGGTGACTCATCACTATGGTGATGCTCTCCTCTCAATGAAATAGCTCAAAGACTTTCTTTGAAAAGAGTGCCCGGGGGCCATTCCAAAAGGCTGCCTGCTAGCATCTGCCAGTTATAAATGAAATTCTGCTGTAATCGCTGCCATGCCTACCCTTGGAACCGTTGGATTGATCGGTAATTAATTGGGTTTGCTGTTTTTTTTTTGGGGGGGCCCACATGAGGAGCATTGAACATGATTTGCAGAGAGCATCACCAACACATCCTTGGGACATTAAGAAAGTCCCGCGCTTGGGTCATGTTATGTTTTGGGGCCCCCCCAAAAAGGAACATCCTATCAAAACAACTGTTGTGCGCATCCCCTTAACAACTGAAATACAAAGTTTGGCGCCCCAGCTGATGGCCAACTGGTGGCTTCAAAGTGATTTTCCGTTGTCCATCCTGGAACGATGCTTCCAGTTGACGAATTGTATGATACTCATTGGGATGGGTTTAATAAAGCCATCCAGCCAACCCTTCAATGGATTGGTTTGAGGTAAAATTCACAAACAATTTTTTTGTTCGTTTCTCATGATAGGGTCTTCCTGACAAGTTGTCTGGCGGCTGCAAGAAGTCCCAAAAACAAATGAACCGAGATCATGGTCTGAAAATGCTGGGGGTTTTCTGCAGGCCAAGTTGATCAATGGATCTGTTGATGGTAAGCTCAAAAAGTACAGGAAGCCATTGCTTTTATATACTCGGTAGAAAAGTGGTTTCCATGTTTTTTCTCCCCTAGCAGGGACCATTACGATTTCCCTCAGCATCCCGGGACCATCATAAACCCTTGTCTAGGAATACTATGAGCTCCAATCTCCATGCATTCCCCTTCAACCAACCAAATGATATACGACGGATCAAACATTTCCCAGTCTATCAACATGAAATTCCATTAAAGTTGCACATAAAGTTTACAAACGAAAAAACAACATATATAATGCCATCATACATTCCATGACCATTCTACAATGCTATGGAAAACCAACCATGTTTCCCATACTGTAGTTTCCATATTTTTCAGGAAAAAAACAGCATAATGTCCATACTTTCCATTCAAGACCATAAGAATGGCTATAGAAACCTACCATTGTTCCATATTCATCCATATATCCTATCTGGTTGGTGGTTTGGAACATGAATTTTATTTTTCCATATATTGGGAATGTCATCATCCCAACTGACAAACTCCATCATTTTTCAGGTTAGGTCAACCATCAACCAGATTATTGTAAACCATCATTAACAATATATAATAACCATAAATATTAACCATCATTAACAGTATATTAACCAATAATACCATATACCCTCTGGTTATTCAACATAGCCATGGAAAATGGCCCATAGAAATAGATGGTTTACCGTTCTTAATAGCATGGTGGATCCATGGCGAACTCATAACCAGATGGTCTCCTATTGTCTCAGCTGCAAAAAACTGCGGATCATTAGGCCACCCTGATCGGCTATATGGAATCTATTGCCATCGGCAAAAACCTGGCGGCCACCAACGGCTACGAGATCGACGCCACGCAGGAGATGCTGGCGCTGGGCATCGCCAATGTGGTGGGAGCAGGGCTTCCCAGGGGCATCCTGCTGTTATTATATATTTGATATTATTCACTATAGTAACTGATATAGTTACTATATCAAATTACTATACCTGGTAATATCTATATTAAATATCACATAGCAATGTTAGTTTATGGCCCATTTATAGTTGATTTACCTTTCAAAGACTGTGATGTTCAATCACTATATATATATATTAATATAGGGCAATGTTAATATTACTAGATGGGAATATGATGGACATATCACCAACGATGGCGGGTTCCATAAAATGATGGATCTAGTGGAAAATCCTATTAACCTGGATGATTTAGTGATGCGGGCCTCACGTAGTGGAACAGTGGAACATAAAGAGATATACTTGGTTCAAATGACTTACCCTCTGGTTATTTAACATAGCCATGGAAAATGGTCATTTGTAGATGGTTTACCTGGGTTTACCTATTGAAAATGGTGATTTCCCATGGCAAACTGTTAGTCATAACCAGATGGTAGAGACACTTAGGGACTACTTGATGGTTAGTAATCCAGGATCCAGGTTAGTCCGTCAGCTTATCCCATAGCGCAATCGCGCAATCGCGAAGTGGATTTAAGCCTGAAAAAATCCATGGGACATCTGGACTTAACCTATAAACATTGGGAATTCTGCTTGGTTCATGTTAGCTAAGAAGGATCTAAGAAGGATCTAAGAAGGTTTACTTCAGGTAGTGAAGTATTGGTTTATGGCAGACAGCTCCATAGTTGTAAATGGCTTGCAACCCATTTACAACTGCGGGACACCACCTTGCATGGGTTCAGCTGATAGAATCAACGATCAGGGATCATTGATAAACCAACCATGACTGGGAATGGTTTATAACACCCATAAAAAAATGTGATTCTGGGGATTGTGTATCGGTATACCACATGAATCTAATTGATAGTTAATCAATGGTAATCAACGGATCACATTCTATCGATCAACCAATCAACGGATCACATTCTATCGATCAATCAATTCCTCCTTATGATAAGGACAGACAAGGACCCTTCCTTGCTTGCCCATGTCCGTCGACACACACACAAAAATGTGTCTGCGAAGTGAGGCAGCGTTCAGTTGCTACCCTGTCACTGGATCATTCAGTCGTTGCTTGCACGGAATGGAACTGCCGCGGCTTATCACCACCCATATCAGCCTTGCAATATTTAGATAGGTGATGTTGGAACAACATGTTGGTAAGGACAGCAACATATGGCAATTATATGCAATTACCTCCAAGAAAGACAGAACAGTAATTTATTTCTCATGCACATTCCTTGTCCCTTGTTCGGGAGTTGCTATATGTCCAAGATATGTGGATTTTGAGTAGCGCAACCACCTTTGCCTGGCATTTGCCATGCGAAGTTGATAAAGCGGATCATGTGCTTCCGTCAAACTGGAAAACTGTGCTGTTGATATGGGTTTTGAACCAGCCGTTTCACGGGGTTGCAAGCATCAGAAAAAATCTGGATCCAGCATGATTTAACACTGCCATATTCAACCAAATGGATTCGTAAGATGTACAGGAAAGGTGGTTTCCCTGCAATATTGCGGTCAAACCAACTCTTTCATGAGGAATCAGCCATCAGCTACAGTGATGGGTGTGTGTCCATTTTCTGACTCATGGAATGAATGGTAAACGGGGGATTTGGAGGGTAAAAACAAAAACTACTTTCAGACACTCCATTTTGGTCGGGATCCTCCAAAAATATCCAATTGAGTGTGACTTGACTCACATTTTTGAAATTTCTTGAAATCAACTATAAAATCCATGGTTTTGTGCTGGTCAAGTCATGGTGTTTTTCCATGTTTTTTTGCGTTTCACTGGATCAATGGTCCAAAGATTTGGACCGCTCTCGAAATTTTCCCCGACGTTTCCGAATGAGCCATTCAAAAAAGCCTACAGGCCTACAAGGTTGTGCCCGAGCAGTTATAAGTTGGTTTATAAACCATAGTAAATATTGATATATATTGATATATCTACCTAATCAACCATAGTGAAATTGGAGTTATTTGCACCAACTTAGCTAACGAACTGGGGCACCACCTTGTGTATATCCCATCTCACTATTCTATATAGTTGCTTGATAAGTTCCCTTTCCATGGCCTATCATAATCCCCAGTACATTAGCTAGTATAAGCCCCAACAGTTCGCAACCAATCAACATCAACCAGGCTATAATTGTATAATGTTCATGGCTCGGATGTTGGGGTATAGCCAACCAGACTATAGCTATAACTGATTATTTCATCTTATTTCTTGATTAATTATGATATACATGTTCCATAAATGGGGTGACTTAGTACTTATAACTGGTATTTCGGGCTATAAGTCCCTAAGAGCCTATATCAACTTATCTAAACCTATGTCCGAGGCTCCGCGGTGAATAACTCCACGGGAGCCCTGTCGCAGTTCAGTGGCGTACTCACGGCCTTGGTGCCCTTGGCGGAGCTTCAGTGGAAATGGAGGGATTCTACGGGATTTCATACCCATAGGTGCCATAGGATCCATGGTGCTGCTATATATGGTAACATGGATCCCATCCATATACCCCCAATGTTAGCATTAATATACCAGCACCATGGATCCGTCATGGGATAGTGGATGTTTCTATGGGACTTCTGGATTTCATATTTCGGGATTGCTGGATTTGGAAAAATGTGAACAGAAACCTATTTCATATGGATATAACATAATGCTGGGTTGAAGCATGGAACATGGACGATTCAAGCGGTGAAAATGGTGGGTTTGACAAATGTTTGCCGTAGAAAAATGGAAAATGACGGATTTTAAGCAATGAAGGGATTTGGAAATTGGGATTTCATGTGATTTAACAAAGTTACCAAGGGATACAAGGTGGGATAACTAAGTTGATCATTTGATCGTTGGTTTTTTCTGTGAGAAACTGGTGGATGAACCTCCAATTCTTGTCATTCTTACCCTCTGGTAAACTAACATAACTATGGAAAACCCCCTATTTAATAGGACAACTCACTATAAATGGCCATTTTCAATAGCTATGTAACAAATTACCAGAGGGTAAAATGATGACCCTCCAATGGGAGTTTGGGGTACCATGGGTACCATATTTTCGGACGCTGAGATTACCCCGTGGTAATTTGTTGCATAGCTATGGAAAAAAGAACTGAAAATTGTCCATTTACAGTGGATTTACCTATTAAAAGATGGTGATTTTTCAGTTCGCTATGTGGCTGTTTACCAGAGGGTAGTGGTAACCTGCCAATTTGGATGATACTCCGCTGGCACCGGACTGGTTGATATAGGTAGCCTAAAACTGGTTGATGGTTTGGAACATGTTTTATTTTTCAATAATATATATATATATATGGGATAATCCTTCCCATTGACTAATATTTTTCAAGATGGTTAAAACCACCAACCAGAAAATATAGGTACCCCAAAATCATCAACTTGCATAGGATTTTCCATTATGAACCATCCATTTGGGGTGATGTTTCAGGTGCCAGATTAGATTGCCGGATGGTTTGATGCCTCCAGCAATGCACTACATGTGGTGATGATTTGTGATCGGCTGCATATGGCAAGAATTACATGTTCATTTCTTCCAGATGTATACCTATAAAATTGCTAAACTATACAGTATTATATCATATATATCTACATATGTCGGAGGTACAACATGTTTTTGCGTTATTCAAAAGTGGAGAGGGCGAACCATTTATAATTTATAATTATACCTTAAACAAACAAATACTGTACCCTTTGGTAATTTATCATAGTTATGGAAAACCCTTTTTTTTAAGGCAAATCATCATAAATCATCGAAGTACATGGGCAATTTCGATATCCCGATTTGCAAACAAAAAAGCAGGGAAACTCTATTCTATTCCATAGCTCTGTTAAATTTCGAGTACTGGGAATCTATGCCACTATGCGCCATGTCAAATTCCCAGACCCTACTGCCATCTTGCCAGGTGATGTTGGCCACGCTCATGTTTTTGACGCCGCTGTCTCTTGCAGGATTCGTTTCCGGGGGAACTCTTCGATGCTCCGGCATTTTTTCCAGGGGATTTCGTCACGAAAATATCGGTGTTTTATATACGATTTAAGCCATGAAGTTGTGGGGGTTGAACCATCAAAAAGATGGACTTAACCACTGATGAATGTGGTTGGATACCCCACACAATTCCAATGTCAATGAGAAAACACAATTGTGATCAACTATCGGAGCACCACAGTTCTTAGACCAAAGTCGTGTTCACTTCGTGTTTGGCGAATTCCAGCGGAGATCTCAAGGGGTTGTTGAACATGCCCAAATCTTCAAAGCACACTTAGGTGACCATCCCTTTAATATTTTGTCCAGAGTGATGAGGAAGACCTTCATCAAGCAAGGTACCAACTCACAAATCACAAAAAAAGACATGTTTATTTGGTTGGTGGTTATTTTCCATATATTGGGAATGTCATCATCCCAACTGACGAACTCATATTTTTCAGAGGGGTATATAGGTATACCACCAACCAGACATGTTTCCATATTTTTCCCGCTGCCACCAGGGGTGCATCCAGTTCCGGCGATCTCAGGTTCTACTACCTCCCCAAGTTCGCCCTGGCCGCCATCGTCATGAATTCGGTGATCCCTTTAGTGGCCTTTCAGGAAGCGCGTCATTTGTTCCACGTGAAGAAGCAGGATTTCCTGCTGTGGGCATCTTGGCGCTGGACCGCTGGACCTGCAGATTTCTGGGAGTTTTCGTGAACTTGGGGGATGATGGTCATGAATAAGTCATTACATTAATATATACATCTTTTGGTTTCTTGTAGATACATGATTAATCTATGGTTAATAATGGTTAATAGTTAATAATGGTTAATAATTGGAATAACAATATATCTGGTTGGTGGTTTGGAACATGACTTTTATTTGTCCATTCTTTTGGGAATGTCATCATCCCAACCGACGAAGTCCATCATTTTTCAGAGGGGTGGCGAAAAACCACCAACCAGTATTAATAGCCTATCTACTCCAAGGATGAAGAGTGGAACCATCTAAAAACATCTCAGAACTATTCAAGGTCCGTAGGTCCAGCTGAGAACTGCCAGTCTGTCGTCCTGGCGAAACCCAATTCACTATGGCCATAAACCCCGAGTTGAATTATAAACAACTTTCGCTAGCTATGACTTTTTTGACCTTGTGACAACTGGCATATGAGTCAAGATATTTGACATTATTTGACACATAAAACACATTTTCCTAGATGTTGCCCACATATTCCTATATATTGCCCATATTTGTCCAGTCAAATTGGGAATGTTCACACACACATACATATATATATATATATAGTGTGTGTATGTATATATATATGATTCCTTATATTTTCCTATTTTTCCTATATGTTGCCCATATTTGTCCATTGAAACTGCTGATTCCTTAGGTCACTGCCTTCTTGGGCACTCTGTTCTTGGGAGTGTTGATGGGCATTTTGGTGGCCGTGGGTCTCAGTTTGATCATCGTCATCTACGAGTCCGCGCGGCCGCAGATCACCATTCTGTGGCGCATCCCAGGGACCTCCATCTATCGCAACATGAAGCAGGAATCCAGTGGCACCTTCATCCAGACACTCGGTTTGGTTGATGGCCATTGGTGGCGCCCCAAACAAGTGGAGCTCTTTTCGTAGTGCCAAAAATCAGTGTTTTTTTTTCAGCTAAAGCCGACTCAGTCATTTTCATGATTTTTGTTCAAGTGACTGCGGGAAAATGTGGTGTTTAGGTGATTCGAGTGAATGGCCATTTTAGGACCCTGAAGTGGAGCCAACTGTGCTTAATCTATAAATTGTGTGGGAAGATTCCCTAAAATTTAGCCATGAAAAATATGTTCAAAGTAAGACAACATAGCATGGTTTTTCATGGATTGTTTGTTAAAATAACATGTTTCAAGGCACCGAAGCGTGGAATGACTGAGTTGTAAGTAAGAGAAAACAAATCATTTTTTGTACCGTAGAAAATGTTACTTACGGCAGCATAAACTGTATGTTGTTGAGGATACTCAGATACGCCAGTTTTTCGTCCCGGTGCAGTTGGAGAACATCAGAGCCCACCTCGGGGTCCGCCTCTCTGCAGTGGTCAGGAACGTCTTCATTGCACGCATCGGCTCATCCCTGTACTTTGCCAACGCTTCCTTTGTCACTCCAAGGGCAGGGATGGGAGGTCAGAGTTGTTTTGTTCCATGGATCACTGCAGAATCTACCCATCATGGGTCCGCGGCCGGGCAAGCACAACCCAGATGCTCCCCCCTTTTTTCCAGTCAACGGCTTTTAGATGAGACACCCAATGTGTTGCGCTCATCTCGATTTTGATTATTTTTGTTGATAAAGGCAAGAACATTTAAATTGTTTGCTGTGATTTGGATCATGCATAGCTGTGGAAAATGGCCGACAAGGCCTGCAAGAATGACAGTGAAAAGGGGGAAAACCATCAAGTTCATTCATTGCCTTAAATTTAGGATTCTCTCTGAATTCCTCAGTCTAGACACACATGGTTTCCAGAGGTAATTTGAATCATCCAGCATTACTATGGTAGCATATTTGCTTTCTCGCCCCACTTACGATTCGTAGGTTAGCTCACCCGAATTATATGTGGATTAACCCACTTATCCCACCTATAACATCTTATCCCTACTTATCTTATATTCTATGTGGATTAATTAATGACTATGATCTGCAGAGACATAACCTACTTAGGAAATGATCCAAAGATTTTCCTGGAGCCCCGAGGTGAAGGAAATGCTTCTGTCGCACGTCAACGACTTGGAGGAAGTGAACCCCACGCGGTATATAGCAGCTTGGCATAGCTTGGCGGCGTCGAACCGTGGTACCGTGGCCCATGGTGGACTGGTAGTGATTCCACGGATATTCTATGAGAACATATGGGAAACTAGGGGAAAATATGGGAACATGTAGCTTGCATTGTAGTATTCAAGCCATAAGGCATACAAGTGATCAATCTTGTCAAGCTTGGCCACCACCCAGTAATAATAAGTCCATGGCATGGAAAATATCTAGAAGAGGTCACGCATAGCCGGCTGCTTTTCATTGCGTACTTTCCCTGGTCCGCTATTCCATTAGAATAGAAAAAGCACAATTTGGTAGCAAATCTATGCAGTTTTACTACAAGTTTAGATGCACAGCTATCCTGGTTTCCAGACATCAAAAAGCTTTGGCACGTTGTCATTGCAGTAAAACGTAGTAAAACCACAGTTGGCTTCACGCCCATGTTTGCTGGCTACATCCTAGTGGCTGTTGCCCTGCAACATAGCTATTTGGTTCATTGAGCTCCATTGATTCAAGGTTATTGAGTACCATTAGATGTTTGGATGATTACTATCCGATCCAATCTATCAGGAACAGGCGATATTATACCAATTCTCATATTGGATGATACCAATCAAGACTAATAATATAATAGTCCGCTATGATTCAATTCCCATGATGTCAATATATAATAATGATATATATATATGGATATATAATTATATTTATTTAATCCATCTTGATAATGTAGTTCATTTTTTTTGCATACCATAATGGCAATACAGTATTCTGGTTGGTGGTTTCCAAAAAAAATGTATTTTCCCATATAGTTGGGATGATGATCCAATCTGACGAACTCATATTTTTCAGGGGGGTGGCGAAAAACCACCAACCAGAACTGGATGCCAATCAGTGGCTCAGGTCCTGGAAATGCTCCTCGGCAGAGTTGTTGCGGTTTCGCAGGGTGAAAAGGGCCAGTGATGGGTTGAAAGGCCCGCGAAAAATTGGTGGTTTTAATGGTTTTAATGGTGGTTCTAATGGTGGTTTAATGGTGGTTTTTAAACTTTAAACATGTATAGTTTCAAACCATCTATATAATTTGGAGTAGCCTATCGGAAAAAAACAAAAAACAATATTTTGCCAGTAGACATGATCATGATGGTTGCATCTCGTTGCCACTCTTAATTTGCCGCACGTCTTCTTTTCCCGGGTTTGGCACATGGTCCAAGTGCAGAAAGATACTGGAGCTGCTAGAAGCTAAGTTTCTGCCAAATCTCACCTTCACAGGAACCAGCAGTGGATGATACCCATTTGGCCCATCCCACTGACCCTGGGTCCCTGGCCGGACATGGATCCAACGGCCACTACCGAGGACCCCGGTGATCTCTGTGGATTCCACCGCCTGTCACGTCATCAAAGACGTCGTGAATGACTTCCGCACGAGGGGCACCAGGGATTTTTGTGGGGGAAGGATGACCGGGAGCCCTGAGGAATGATGAAAAATGGAAAGCTTTGCTAAATAGTAAGCATGTGGATGCATTTGATGTCTTTTTCCCCACCTGCCAGGTGAGGGTTGTTAGATTTTATGTCAGTTCCCTGCTCCTCCTCTCCTCTTCTCCTCTCCTCCTCGTCGTCCTCCTCGTCCAACTGCGACCCGCGATCCACAGTGTTCTCTGTCGGACCTCAACCACGACCATCCACGCCCAGTGTTCCCTGCCGGACCTCAATCACGACCATCCCCGCCCAGTGTTCCCTGCCGGACTTCAACCACGACCATCCACGCCCAGTGTTC
>Ga0126342_10008848_pt1 | contig 18032 bp, 11 predicted proteins | sample Cyp1metagenome_FD_92528 | JGI IMG/M metagenome (GOLD analysis project Ga0126342, IMG submission 92528) | Coral microbial communities from Lord Howe Island, Old Settlement Bay, Australia - Cyphastrea 1 metagenome | ecosystem: Host-associated > Invertebrates > Cnidaria > Coral ... | reverse complement strand
GCCCATGAATGCCATACCATGAGAGACCCTCCAAAACCCCCCACCTCATGACATACCTTTCCAAACCACCCCCCCACCCAGCATCAAAAAAGTTTTGGCATCATTTTTTGCAGATTTCTTCATTTAGAAATTTCAGATGCTTGCCCACATTCAACTAAGTTCGTTGCTCATGGCAGTTTGTTTCTTGGTGGCATCCCCAATTGTTTGCTCCAAAAATCTGATCCCAAAAGGCGGTTGCTGCAGATTCAGGTTGCAACTAATCCACTGATCTCCCCGTCAGGTGGTAAATCTCTCAAAAGGCTCCGTATACAGCTCCCCATTGAAACACCAGATAGGCTATCAGCTATATCCTCTGGTAATCAGCTCCATGGCGTGCCATGTTTAATCCACCTACTTCGATCATTTTTTCCGATAAAATTTATATTTCACCGGATTCTCTTGGTTTATCACTGCTTTTTTTCCCATGGATCCATCCCAATTCCGATTGTGGCTTTCCAGGATTTCCCGGATTTAGATTTTGAGTTCGAGATTTAGTGGCTAAATCTACCCATTTTTTTCTACCTACCCATGGATCTTTGATGACACAACCTGAATCCGGTTGATCTTCCCAGTGGTTGCTGAGTTGCTCCTGGATGGTGCAGTCCACCACCTTGAAGGGTTGCACCGTGTCCTCGCCAGCGACCTCGGTGTCAGCAGCGAAAAAGTCAGCGCGTTTTGTCAGCGAGGTCACCTTTGTAAAAACGGATGGACGGATGGCTAATGATAGTTGCTGATTAATGGTGATTTTATGGTAATTAGTGGTGATTTTATGGTATGATTAATGATGATTAATGATGATTAATGATGGTTGATGATGATTAATGATGGATAATAATGATATAATTATAACGATTAATAACGGTGATTTTCATGGTAATGTGGTTAAAACAAATACAGAGGGATTTTCCCAGACTGTTACAATGAATAACTGGTTGGTTAATGGTTAATGGTTAATAGTGGTTAATCATGGCTAATTATTGGTTAATTATGGCTGGTTGGTAGTGTTTACCATCTTGAAAAATATGAGTTCGTCATTGAGAAGGATGACATCCCATATATTATGGAAAATAAAACATGTTTGAAAACACCAACCAGATAGTTAGCTACAGTAATAATAGCTTATATTTATACAAGAGTTTTATCAACACTAATCGTCATACATATAAGTGTTATTAGCTGTTATTAGCCATTGTTGGCCACTATTCGCCATTGGCTAAACATGGCTAAACCATCAACTACTTAAACATTATTGACCTTATATAGTTATACAAGCTGAGGCCCCACTGAATAGCTCAATTGACGCACATAACTAACGGTTAACTCTTCGGCTTTGCGGTGAAAATCTCATGGAAAGCTGAGGCTGCTATCTCAGAGCTACCCATCTCTTAGATCATGGGGCTGGAATCACCGGTGACACCATTGGCCCCCAACTGACATTGATAACCGGCCCCCACTGACATTGGTTGGTGGTTGAGCCCTACCCCTCTGAAAAATGATGGACTTAGTCAGTTGGGATGATGACATTCCCAATATGATGGGAAAAATAATCCAAATGTTCGTGGTTAGTCGGTTGGGATGATGACATTCCCAACTGAATGGAAAAAATGTTCCAAACCAATCAGGACAAGTTGGGCAAACTTCTGACCTCGAAGTCATGAGTCATGGCAGGGTCTATGTTGGAGGAACGGTATATTTGTTTCTTGGTTGAGCCATGTACTTCCGTGGACGTCCGTTCTTGGTGGTGAAATCACCCATAATTTCCATGTTGATGGTACTACAATTCCTTTTTTTATTCCCATTCTGGTTGGGATTGACATCATATTGGCCAAAATCACATCACATTCTTAACTCTAAACTGGTACCAGTAGTCCTTGATGGCTAACCCTCCGTTTTTTAATGCAAAAAATCAGCTCCTTTTGATGGATCAACGTTGGATTGATACTTCGTTACTTTAATCTTTTGCTATAGGTGCTCATGTGAATCCCAGCTAGTCCCACAGCTTTGCCCCAAGGGGCCCCAAGGGGGAGCCCCTTGGGGCCACCCTTTGTTGATGGCTGAATCTGATGATTGGTTGGTTAAAGAATTCCAACACCAGCGGTCCAATGTTTCTTGGCAAAACCATGTCAAACCACGTTGGTTAAATGTAGTTAAATGTGGTTAAATGTGGTAAAATGTTAACCATGTCGTATTTGTTCATGCTTAAACGCTCATCGGTGGGCCCCTGGGCCCCTGGAAAGCGAAGTTGACGCAGATAACGCGGTGAGTGAAGTTTTTTTGTGGATATAACATGATGGTTTTCCTATGGTTTTCCTATGGTTGTCCTGTGGTTTTCCTATTGTTTTCCTATGGTTTTCCTATGGTTAGTTTACCTGAGCGTATACCTTGGCCCAGCAAGGCCCAGCCACGCACTGCCCACTCCAAACGCCGCCGGTGCTGGTCATGTCCCGCGGGTTGCAAATGGTGACACCATCTGTGGGGTCCACCTGCGGAGATAGCAGACATCTAACAATGAACAATAGTGGTTAATGATGATTAATGATGGTTAACAATTGTGATTAATGGTGATTAATGGTGATTATAATAAACATATAATGGAAATGTGAATGGGAATGTTAATGGGGATTGATGTCGATTGATGTGGATTTAATGTGGGTTAATGATGACTAATGATGATTCATGATGGATAATAATGGTTAATAACGGTGATTTCATGGCATTGGTTTTTCCCGGACGATGATCATCCGTGGGGGATTGGGGCCCCAAGGGGGCCCCAAGGACCTGGTGAAAACTTTTTGGGGAAGCAAAAATACCTTGGGGATTTTCCCAGACTGTTACAATGAATAACTGGTTGGTTAATGGTTAATAGTGGTTAATAGTGGTTAATCATGGCTAAGAATGGTTAATTATTGGTTAATTATGACTGGTTGGTGGTTAAAAAACAATCTTGAAAAATGATGGAGTTCGTCAATGGGAATGATGACATCCCATATATGGAAAATAACAAATGTTTGAAACCACCAACCAGATGAGGTTGTTAACTTTGAATACTTGTAGAAAAGAACTGCGGCTGCTCAAAAAAAGGGCATCCACGAGCCACGGACGCCAATCCCATATGGTTTCCCAAGCCATGAAATATGACCCAGTCTTCTATGGGTGATGGTGGGATTTCCCAGTAGATGGAATAGTTAGTTTCTATGTCTGAAAAACATCATCATGACAACTCCAAGTATGGTTACGTACCACTTATTCAAGAAGGACATCCAAGTAGCCCTTCATGGTTGCCCATGCTTGCTGGATGTTTGCAAGTTGCAACCATATTGGATACAAATACCTTCCCAAGGTGAATTGACACATGGAAAACCTAGGACCTTTCCCAAGAAAATGATCTAAAAATGCCGGATTTGCCTTCTGTGGAGTTGCCAACCGACAGAAACTGGGCGTTTGCTGCTCAACAATCATGAACCTACCCATCAGCTTACTCTGTAATTATTACCATCTGGCTATTAAACATAGCCATGAAAAATCACAATGTTTAATAGGCAAACCATCTATAAATGGGCCATTTTCCATGGCTATGTTAAATAACCACAGGGTATATGCAATTATATTGACCAACAGTGCTGCAAACATGGCATGATCCCGTGCCAACAGGGCCACACTTGCTCTCAAATAAATGGTTTCTGTGTTGTGATATGCATACAGCATATATAAATTGCAAATCATGCTTGATGTGCCAGTGTTATCCATTATTCTCCATCGGTTGGTTTACCAAATCATTCGCCAAATGCTCTCCACCAGTCACCAATTTTAGCACCCGTTGCTGCCCAGTTCTGCGAACCTGGTAGATGCATTTGAACTTATTCTGAGTCACCTCAGAATGTTGGCCAACATTTGCCCTAACTTTTTTTCAAGCTTATTTCTGCAAGAAATGGTAGAGCCTGGTAGGGTTTCATTGGCTTTCAGCACCAAGAATAGGTAAAATGAATTAATGGTTGGTCATTGGAAAATGATCATCTTTCGGCCTCAAAGCTTCGACCCAAATTTTTATCAGGCACATCATTGCGTTTTTTTCATGTTTTTTCTTCCTGCCTTTGCCATTTTGCAACGACATAGTGATATTCTTGTAGGTTTATGATGGTTTATGCAAGTTGCGGCCTCACCATCACTTTGAAAAAACACCATTCTTTCCCGTGACAAATCTCAACTTGCTGACGGATAAATCCAGAACTGAGATCTTGCGCACCGTGATGAATCACACATGTTCTTATGGAATCCCAATCCAATTCCAGCATTTTTAATGCAGTTTGACATCCCTAACCTCGACAGATAGATATGTAAACCAGTGTAAACCCACCATGTGTATTCATTTATCGATCATTTCTTGGTACCCTCTGGTAAACTAACATAACTATGGAAAATCACCATTTTTAATGGGAAAATCCACTATTTCAATGGCCATTTTCAATAGCTATGTTTGACATAACCAGAGGGTATCGATCATTTCGCTTCGGATCGCTCCGAGCCTCATTTTGTGGCTGAGATCCCCATTGAACCATCCATTGAACCGTAACCAGCAAATCTGCCGGTTCCGAAACGTTCACGATGTCATAATATGGTGAAGAACCACAATTCACTACCCTTTGGTAAACTAACATAGGAAAACCATAGGAAAACAATAGGAAAATGAATGTTTCCCCGAAATGGTAAACATACAAAAAGCTATTGAAGCCATGGCCCAGTCGAAATGTCGTGGATTTACCCAGCTACATAGCATGGTGTTGATTTTCCAGTTCGCAAACTGTAAACGTTTACCAGGTCGGGTAGCTCCTAATAGCATCCCCAAGAACTGAAAAATCCAGCCATTTACCCTCTGGTAAACTAACATAACTATGGAAAATCACCATTTTTAATTGGGAAAATCCACTGTTTCAATGGCCATTTTCGATAGCTATGTTTGACATAACCAGAGGGTAGCTCGATGAGTGTCCCATTCAAAAAATCCCACAATTTTTGAGGGATTTCCCAGCCATGGAGCCGATGAGATCGGATGGTTTTTTTCCACGATGATCCCATGATGATCCCATTTTTCGAGCATATAAAAAACCATCTTAAATCCTTGTTCCACTTTTATCCCATTAATATCTATCTATCTATCTATCTACCTACCTATCTATCTATCTATCTAACTTGATATCCATACTAAACCATACTAAACCATATAAAGCCACCACATTTTGGGAAGGTCACCGTCCGAGGTACCAGTGGCTCCTTAATATTCTGCACGAACTGAGCACCGGCATCGCACACCGTGCTGGTGGCGCCGCTGGTGCAGGTATAGGCACTCAACCTGCGGGACCCATGGCTCCCCCGAATTAATGGCTGACAATGAAGTCATTGAGCCATTGACTATAATATATATATATATGGCTGATCAGTTAAGATAATGTAATTTATGTATAATATATAGTTAATTATCATACTATCCCATCTAATAAGTCAAGATAATGGCTGATCATATACTTAATACATGGCTGTATTGATCACTAGTGGCTCTTTTTTGAACAATACATCACTTGATAATTTGACAAGAGGGTTGACATGGTCGGCAAGGCAAAGTCAAGTGGACATTATTTTAGTGAAGAATTCATTTTGACGCCGGTAACCTGTCAATCCATTCACGGGGATTTATACCCTCTGGTTATGTCAAACATAGCTATTGAAAATGGCCATTTATAGTGGATTTACCCATTGAAAATGGTGATTTTCCATAGCTATGTTAGTTTACCAGAGGGTAATGATTTAGAATGCTTTATAACCCCCCATGATACGTTTGATACGTTTGGTCGTTATATCCACCATAAATCTTGGAATTTACCGAGTGAACTAGCACCAACTTAGCTGTAGTTTGGTAAGCCTGTGGGATTGTAATTGGACTATAATTATAATGGGGTAGAAATGGGAGAATGATGCTGTAATAGCTAATAATGGGATAATCATCGAATTAGGATTTATTTTTACGGTTGGTTGATAGTAAGTGTCACTAAAACTTTTGGTGATTGGGAACCATCCATCTCTTCAGTTAAGTTACATTTATATCACCAATTAGTATGCGTCTTATATACACATACTGTCACATATACCTATACAAGGTAAACCGATAAAAAAAAAAACAATTCCCTATTATTGGGCGGTACCCATCAATGCAATGTATACATAAGTGCATCATGATTATACAAAATGATTATCCTGCATCTAAATAAAGAAGTTACATCTATCTATAATCACATCTATTTCTCTATGATAAGCCAGTTCTGTCTATCTAAAATCAAACCTACAAGCAGCAGCAAAATGGGTAACTTAGGTACGGGTTACATTTTATGACAACTGGGCACATAATTTTCAGCGTTCAAAGCAATCCAATTGATTTCAATCAACGGGTCATCATACCTAATTTCCGAAACCGAAATTGGGGTTGGAGACTTCGATTGGATTTACCATGATTTACCTCATTACCTGGAAGTGCAGTTTCAGCTGTAGGCTATAAGTGGACATAACCGTATTTATATGTATTTTATAGGCTTAGGGATCATATTACTTATGGAGGTTATAGCAATGGTTGTGCCCATTTGTAACCTTAACTGCACCAGAAATTTGAACCATCCAAAATCTTGGTAGCTGAAGAGCTCTTGGCATAGGTAAAATCATCCAGCCAGCCAGCTGCTCAAGAAAACAGGACACACATCAAACTTTCAGGTTTTCATCCCAGTCAGTTGCTAGTACCATCTACAAGTAACAGATACCATCTGGTTATGACATTCACAGTTTGCCATGGAAAGATCCACCATGCTATTAATAGGTAAACCATCTATAAATGGGCCATCTATACCATGGCTATGTTAAATAACCAGAGGGTAAGTTCGGAATAGTTCGGACATTTCCATACATAATTGGGTGAACTAAACCGATCATGAGTACTTAGCCACTGGGATGCACATGGCATGCGTGCATCAAACCTGCATGATTGACCGAGATCTACCCCCAAAAAAATAGTTTCGTGGGGTGACTTCCGCCACTTCGTAAAGCCAATTATATCTATATACCATCTGGTTACTTAACATAGCCATGGACAATCCCTTATAAATGGAGGTTTTAATTGGAAAATCATCTATTTCTATGGGCCATCTATACCATGGCTATGTTAGTCATAACCAGAGGGTAATCCTCCATTTTGGGAGTCAGCTTACCTAGAATTCCACAGGGTTCACTGGCTGTTCATCTCATCTGCGATCAGCAACGTAGTTCTACGCTTCCCCCCACTGTTTTTTTTCGGCCACTTTTGGAACACCACTCTATTTATAGCAATTGTATCCAACCGTGGAATTCAGTGTGATAGATTGCCGAAAAAGATAGAAAAGACACATCATAGCAAAGTAGTGCACGCTTTCATCATTTTGAAGCTTACCAATGGATACCTGGTTGGTGGTATACCTACCCCTCTGAAAATATTAGTCAATGGGAAGGATGACATCCCATATATTATGGGAAAAAAAAAATCATGTTCCAAACCACCAACCAGATAAAAATTTATGGTGGTTGGCCAGTCATTTCATGTCATTTCCACAGGCGCCAAGGCACGATGGGCAGGTCCAGGTCAAACTATCCATTTGGCTGGTCAAAGCGTCGAAGGTGGTGCCCGAATAGGTCCAGCCCGTCCTCTGAGTTTTCCAGGTGGTGAGATGGACATGGTGCCATTTAGGTTTCGAAATTGTGACTCTTACATGAGTATGGTGGTTATTTCATGTTACTTCATAGCTTTAGGGGATTCAGAGTGGAGATATCTATATCTATATATTCTATATATCATATATTTCTATATCAGTATCATATTATAGTGGTGTTGAAATTCGGGGGTTGCGTATGAGACCCGCGAACAACCCAATGCGCCCAAAAAGAGCAATTTGCATTAGAATGATGCCCGTTGCTAATCTTAGATACCGAGCAAAAAGCTTGTATGACTTTAAGATACTTTAAGCAGGTATGAAATCCACAAATAGATGGCTAAAACTGAGTGACCGTGCTTGTTGGAGGCCAGGATTTTTTAAAGGATTTTCATGCGCCTTCTGGTGCGTTTTAGTGATTTCATTGGAACTTGACATCAGCAAAACGTCCAAAATCCCTGCAAGGGTCTCCGAAGCGGTTTTCGACAACCCTTGCAGCACTTCGGACCAATCAAGAGCTGCCCAATCAAGAGCTGTCCAAAATGACTTTTGGAACCTTTGACGACACACCGAAGTGCGTAGGTGTGCAAGTGCGAGGACGTTAGTTCCCCAACCCAACCCACAAACAAGATCAACCAAGTCCACCCCAATAGCGATCAAAAGAAACATAGGAGAAGGAGGAGGAGGAGGAGGGAGAAATAAGGGCAATGGAGTAAAAAGTTGCACAAACGCCCGCCCTCTTGCGGGCGCCGTGATCTAAAGCTGGCCTATTCACCCACCCAACATAGTCCCCAACTTGTCTTGGATCTCCAAGTTTACATCTCCCCAGCACCAGCAGGTCTCGCAGCTACTTACAATACAAACGTCACCCAATCGACCATCAAGCGTGTGATGGTTTCAATTTGTTAAACTAGAATCACTTTGGATGATAACTTAGGCCCCCCCAAGAAGCCCTCATATAGTCCACCATCATATATTACCCTCTGGTAAACTAATATAGCTATTGAAAATTGCAATTTATGGTTGATTTACCTAGTAAACATGGTGATTTCCATCGTTATGTTAGCTTACCAGAGTGTATCTCCACTTACCCATGACTGCCAGTGATCGTTCTTATTAAACTAACTGAAACTGTCCAATTCTGAACGACATGTTTGATAGCAAAATCACCATAATCAGCATCAAACCAATGAACAGAATACTAACTTGTCTGACTTCAAAAAAAAAACAAAACCACAAATCACTTTTCACTTCTTGAAAACCCAAAATCATCTAGCTTCGAAACACATCTAACCAATCCATAAAACACTTCCAAATCAAATATCCATTTTTAGAAGTCACCATCATAAACTTTGATTTGGATATGTGGATATATTTGGATATTTGAAAAAAATAGCTATCCCCATCACTATACCCATCACAAACCCATCACCCCTGTATCCCCCGGTGATTTTTAAATACCCTCTGGTAAACTAACATAACTATGGAAAATCACCATTTTTAATGGGAAAATCCACTATATATAAATGATCATTTTCAATAGTGATGTTTGACATAACCAGAGGGTAAATCTGCTGTTTCCGAGCTTCGACACCATGGAGTCCATGCCGAAGGTCACCGTCCCGGCGAGGCCATCTGGCAGGTCGTTGCTCAGTGTCACGTCAGCACCTGGGCGTCCGAAAACTTCGATCAGTTCGTTGAAAAAAAAAAGGCGAAAAATAAGGACCAAGTTTTTGAATCATAAGATTTAGGTGATTTAATGATGGCCCAAGTTTTTGGACCAGATTTAAGATGATTTAGGATATTTAAGATAATGATTCTGATCATCCTATAATTCTGTTGTGCAAAAATAAAGTTCTCATTGTTCATATAGTTTTTACACATGTATGCATCAATAATGTCCTTTTGGTAAACATAGAGGGGCCGGTTTGTGGTTAATCCCATCTATCATCATAGAAACCTGTTGTTTTTCGGGGGTTTCTTCAAACCCCTTAAAATATCCTCCATTTTCATCAACCAACCAATGGGAATTTGGGACATCTATGGTATGCATCATGTTATTGCTATGATTGGCTTTGCGAAAAATCTCTGTGATTTTCCGGCTTGTGAAGTTCACCATGGCATATCTTACTTCACCTGGCAGGTGGTATACTTAACCATCTTGAAAAATATGAGTCAATGAGAAGGATGACATCCCTTTTTTTATGAACTGGAATATATATATATATATTCATGTTTGAAACCACCAACCAGTATCTTACTTCACACTTGTTCGGGTCTTCTTCAACTAACATTATGCTCGAAAAATGTGATATAGCCGCACTTGGGCGATTGTTTGGGCACACTGGAGGCAAATATACGATACCTTCTGGAGCATTGTTGCCTCGATCTTCACCAAACCGTGTCTAGCATGACAGGTGAACTATCCTGATACATTTTCCTGTCTGGATTCATATGGTGCTTCCATGTGCTTCCATGTGGTTCCTTGGGGACACCATCTTCGCCCGTTGGCCCAAAAAAATCGCGTCCACATCCGAGGCCAATGGGCCTGGCGATTTTCGTAAAAAGCCTCAAGTTATACCAAGTTATGGTGAGGTTACCCTCTGGTAAACATACAAAAAGCTATTGAAAATTGCCATTGAAATAGTGGATTTACCCTGATTTACCCATTAAACATGGTGATTTTCCATAGTTATGTGGCTGTTTACCAGAGGTTAATGATCTATGAACATGACGATTTTCATGACCCGGTGTCACCCATCATCCATCCAGGAGCAGCTCAAGGTGATCGCAGTGTACGCGGGGTGCATGTCCTTGTATGGCGAGGCGTCGGCCGTCACGGCAGCACCTGGGAACTCAGCATTCGAAGACGGGAACTTACGGAGACATACGTGGGTAAATGATCGAACTAAATGAGCTATCTAGAATCTATACCAGAGATATCCAGAGATCAATAATGTCCTTTTGGTAAAAGCAGAGGGGCCGGTTTGGTATAGCATCTATCATTAATTGGCTGTTGTTAAAGGGGTAAACAAACCCCTCTATATTCTCTATTAATCAGACAACCGATGGGAAAAGGACATCTATACCAGAGAATGTTAGTTCACCAAAGGCTAGTGGCAATTCGTTTCGTTTTTTTCCAACATTGTCCCACTCTCCCACTTCTGTTTTTGTGCTTTTACATAATCCAATCACCTGGCAGATGTGACCCAGGGGGTCTGCAGGGCCAATGTAAAGCCCAGCATAGTCTGCCTGCATTGTGCCAAATGCAGGCAGTCGTGATCTCAATCAATTCTTTGCTTGTCTTGGTATTGAAGTGCATCTTCAGGGACTCATTTTCAATACTACTTCTTGCTGTCTTCAAGCCATGCCAAAACGGCAGTGCTGGGGAAGGCGACATAATTTTTTCGGCAATCTGCCTGGAAGTTTGTGTGAAAAACATTGAGCAAAAGGAACCACAATGAGCCAGGGTGGACTTGGCACCAATCTCTACATGGCCAAGGAATGCAAATCGTTGCCAAAGGAAAATGAGAGAAAATGCAGCAATCTTGTGTATAAACACAGGCTTTTCCATTGCGAGGTTTGATTGCAAGATATTGCAAGAGATTAGTTGGATGTGCAGGACCCATGCATAGCAAGTGAACAAAAACACCCATAGATAAATGGGAACATCTCATGGGAACATCTCATGGTTAACTATTAGTGGGTTTACCTCATGATTCATGATTTCATTGTTCTCTGTTCTATGCATTTGAAACCATTCAGGAACCTGCACATATATATAGAGAAGAACATATGAGAAACAACATGCGCTACTCTAAATCAACGGTACGTTTACCCTTAACTTCCAGCTTTGCAAATTTCTGCGAGTGCGACATGCCTTTGTTGCATTCAAACCTAATCTTTTGGATTAGCTTTGAGAATTATATAGCCTTTGGAAATCCAACCTTCAATTGGGAAATCACTGCTTTCATGTTGTTGGAAACGAACATCCAAATGGTTCCTCTGTGTCTTTTCCAAGGTGGCACAGCAATCCGCAAGAGATCATGTACCCTCTGGTAAACAAACATAGCTATGGAAAATTGCCATTGAAATAGTGGATTTACCCATTAAAAATAGTGATTTTCCATAGTTATGTGGCTGTTTACCAGAGGGTATACCTGCCCTCCTCTTTACTCATCAGAGAAACTGTGGCCCCCAACTTGGCGGGGAAAGCCAACCGAAAATGGTGCTGGGATGTTCATCTAGGGCCCCTTTGGACATTTGCGAAGATCATGCGGTTTGGACATGTTTGGAGCAACGCCCATACAGCAGTTGCACAGACTTTCCCGTTGCGGGCACTGATGATTTTTTTTCACCACCCGACATTGGCGGTTGAACCGAACCGAAAGATTCTCTGATCTCTACTTGGTTCTGCCCAGGAATGTTCACAACTGCTTCCCAACAATGGTGAGTTTCCCCAGTTACACATGAGCCATGCCCAGACATAATAATTAATCATTTATAGTCATATACCCTATTATAATCAAAGGTCGCAGTGGAAAATCCATCTCTCTCTCTCTCTCTCTCCAGCTGCCACGGGCCCACACACTGTTCAGTTTCAACTGTTGCGTTTCACTTCAACGAACAAATTAGAGGGAAGAAAGTTCTATCCATGGTGAGTTAATATGAGTTTATATGGAATTTATATGTTTTAATAGGGATAGTAATGAGATATTAATGGGATAATGGGTACAACCACGATCATAATCAAACAAGCTGGGACGTAACTTCTATACCTATGGTGAATCCACACAGTTCACAACAGAAATTCACTGCTTCACTGGTTCTTTCCAAGTCGCCTACAACCTTCTCATTCTCCCATCATTCTCCCATCATTATGCCCGTATTATCCCATTATCATCCCACTATGACTATCCCATTATCCCATTATTAATATGATTTCCCATTTATTATCCCATGATTCTCCCTATTAAACCATCTAAAACCAGTGCTTTTCGTATTGGTTTTTACCCTCTGGTAATTTGTTACATAGCTATTGAAAATGGCCATTGAAATAGTGGATTTACCCAGTAAAAATGGTGATTTCCCATATTTATGTGGCTGTTTACCAGAGGGTAAATCCAAAAAAAGAAACGCCTCAGACAGGCCACTGTCAGGCCAAAACAAGGCCCTCATCTCCAGAGCTGCCAGAGTCTGAGTCAAAGTCTGCAACTCCTCGACGCACAAAAAAGCACCGACGATATCCGACGATGGGCCGCCAATAAAAAGGCTGTGTTAATGATTAATGATGCTAATATTTGATCATATATATATATATTATTATTATATATATATATGTATGTATGTATATCTATTGTGTAGGTGTGTGTGTGTGTGTTCATCAACAATGAAGGCGGGACTTGGTTGACAAGTTGACATTGTTGGGGGTATATCTTGAACCCAAGGGGGGCAACAGCAAAAAGCAAGGTTAAACCAATGATGTTATAGATTGTCTCTCTCTCCATCGCCTTCTCGAAGAGTTCAGCTAAGCTAAAGGCGACGAGAGATTGTTATACTTAGCAATAAATAACTGGGATTGATGATAATATATATATATAATGCGAGTAATAGCATATATGTGTGGATATGTCAACAGTGAACACTTGAGATATTTGACAAATATTGGTGATGATGAGGATGAGGATGACCCTTTGGTAATCTGAACAATCAGGGCAAATCAGGATATTCGATTGGGAAATTGATTCGCGACAACTTGGTACATATCTATCTACCTATCTACCTATCTCCCTATCTACCTATCTACCTACCTACCTATCTACCTATCTATCTGGATAAAATTGTATTAATTCACTCATCTGAAATAAGGCAACAATCTGGGATAGTTACAGTTCCAGTGAGGTCGGGGGTCGGTCGTTATAATTTATCCGGATACTATATCCTTGGCGAAATAACCAATGTATCACCATTGCTCCCCATTATTCCCTATTAATCCTCATCAATTACCTTTATGGTCCCGACCTACATGCATATAATATAATATTATATATATACATACATTGCATCTGCATCTGTGTGTGCATGCAGTGTACATTGAATGGGGAGCTGTCCATTGACCAGAAAAGACTCTCTGCCGGAGGCAGCCCAAACGGCACATGGAGGCAGAACAGCTTAGTCTTACTTATTAGATATCTGTATGATTTTCGTATTTTTTGATATCTTGCGAGCGAGTGATTACGAATGTCCCATGAATCACTCATGCCTCATGGATCCTCATGGTTTCAGAATGTCCACGTATTACTGAACATTACCCTCTGGTAAACCTACAAAAAACTATGGAAAATCACCATGTTGAATGGGAAAACTCACTATTTCTATGGCCATGTTCATTAGCTATGTAACAAATTACCAGAGGGTAATATTCATGAATGTGGCTAAAACAATCATAAACCATCCATTTGGGAATCATAAGCAACGTTTGGATTATCCATTTAATATCCTTAATATATCCTATAACTAAATGTGATGCTTATATAGTATCAATATCCATCAATATATCCTGGTTATATCCTATAAGTAAATGTGATATAATTAATGTGATTATTAGCCTTTGGTAAATGCTAACATTGACCCTGAAAAATTGCACCAGCAACTCCAACGTCCAACTCCGCCGCGAGAAGTTCCCACGCGTCATAAGGACGCAAACGAAGGTGTGGACCCAGGCCATTTTCATCTTTCTGTTTCAAAACCATTACCCCCAGTCCATTACCCCCAGGAAATATCCATGGTTTGATATGGATTATCTATGGATTATCTATGGTTTAATATGGGTAATATGGTTTTATCTATGGTTTAATTGTTATTTAATATGGTTTAATATGGATTATCTATGGTTTACCCTCTGATAAATTAACAGTTGGACCCTGAAAATGACCAATTTATAGTGGAAACTAGTCTTCCAACCCCGATGACTGGCAGGGTCTATGTTAATTTACTGGAGGGTATATTCTAACGGTATTATGGAGTTATCCACTTCAGGTGTATCCATGATCAAGATTCATCGGCAGATGGCTTAGCCATCAACTCACATCCCATAATCTGGGATACATCGACTATGACCCAGAAATCTTACCATTATAGAAACTATATATCGCTTAAAAAACTCACAGTGCTTAACTCATCACCATTAAACCACTATATATATATGGGTAAATTATCATATTTCACTAACCTGAATAGTTCGGCCATTTGGGGATGTATATATACAACATGTTGTATGTTTTCTCGGGATATCTTCATATTCTCGGTGCTGCTGCCATTTTTGCCAGGCCACTGGCATGGTAGAGAGGGAGAGATCGCCCATCTGCGTGAGGTTTTGCACTTGGCCCTGACGTTGGCAGACTTTTCATGGGGAATAGGGGATGAAATCAACCGCAATGAAGATACTATAGAGTATACTGGGTTGGCATATATGTATCCTCATTATGGTTGGTAATATTCTGTTTTCATGGCGATGAATATTCATGGGAATTATAGTGGGATATATCATATCATTGATTACCCTCTGGTAAACTAACATTGCTATTGAAAATGGCCATAGAAATAGTGGATTTTCCCATTAAAAATGGTCGATCTTTCCATAGTTGTGTAACAGTTTACCAGAGGGTATATCCTTCGAAGGATTCGATGGTATATTCATCTTCGGAGAAAAAAACAACATGTGGTTGCTGAGGTTGAAATCCACGGGCGGGCGAAGTACATAGGCTCACGCAACTTCGCCGTGACCACAGCATGTTTCCGACGTTTCCGTAGTTTAAGCATTGCATTTATACATATGTACATAGTATATATATATATATATGTATATATAGCATGCATGTAAATATATATACTGGATTATCTAATGGGGGCGTTTTGGGGGGCGCAATCAGATTCTAAGCATGATGACGTTCTCAACAGGTATGAAATGCCAAGAACCAAAGGTATCCAATCAAGCTGATCAATCTAATCAACAAATATGAAGTGGTTTATCGGTTTGGCCACCAGGCCTGGTACAATCAAAGTACCACCTGCAATATGTCATGGAAAGATTGAACCACGTGTTACCTGGTGCTTCGGGGCGCTGTTCTTTGAAATCACGTGTCATGAAAGTCTGAGAAAACCATTGAAATTTCATCGCCAATCTTAGTTGCCCATGGTTTAGCTGGTTGCTAAAAATCACAATGTATTGCAAAAGATTCAAGTATTAAACAACAAATCCAGACTAGAAGTGAACCATTGGCAAGTTCGGGTAAAGAATGTGGTGGAAATAGAAACCTGAGCAGTTTAACACCCTTGGTCGCCGCTGTCCACTTGTGCAGCCAAGTCTCAAATTGTGCTTGGACGGGAGTCACCGCTGTGTCGAAGATACCTTGCCATGCCACGAAACAAAGAGCTGACGTTTCTGGTGTGTCTGCACTAGATTGTGTTTTGCTTGATGTTATCACTTTATACATATATTTATATTCATTAATATCTTATATATATATATACTGCTACATCCAAAATATATGCAAAATGATGTTGATACATAAGCGAACACATATATAGCATCATTTATATAATCATGTTGTCATCCAGAAAATGTACCCTGCGGTAATCAAACATTGCAATGGGAAATCCCCTATAAATGGAGGTTTGAATATGTTTGAATTGAAAAGTAATAATCTCTAAATACCGGATGGTACATATATAATCACACATATAATATGCCGCCTATAAATATATGTGTAACCATCATATATACATTGAGTCCTTCACTAACAAATGGACCTCGTCCCAATACTGGACCATGAATTGCTTCTGTTGCGAAAATCTGCAGGGAACATAGGTGTTTTAACATCCAAGCATGAATGTTTCCTGTAAATAATTTCTTCAAGCAATTCTAGGAATGAAGCTCAGGGCCAGAAGTAAATCTGTACCGGTATAAAATGTAAATAAGGGACTTATTGATTTTCTACCATAAGAACTTCATTTACAGATTTTTCTTGCCAGGGACTTCAAAACCAAAATAATTACCCTCTGGTTATTTGACATAGCCATGGAAAATGGCCCATTTATAGATGGTTTGCCTATTAAACATTGTGATTTTTCATGGCTATATTGAATAACCAGATGGTACATAAAATTACTGTATACCTCTGTAAATCTCATGGTGTCATTGAAGTCTCTGGCAAGAGAAGCAAGCACAAGCAAGCGCTCAGATTTCGGCAGTGCAAACCAACACATCCATAAACCAACCATGCTTGGTTACTGAAAATATTTTACCCTCCAGTAAACTCACAGTTTATGGAAATCCATCTCTATTAACCATAGATTAACCATAGATTATCCATATATTAACCATAGATTAACCGCTAACCATAGATTAACCCAGAGTTTACCACGGCATGTGAGCCAGGTCATCAACGTTCCATAGGTGCCTGCAAAGAACGCGACGCCGCGGCTGCGTAGCCCGTTCTGGGCTTACTTCCACTCTATCAACTTTGGCCAAGACGAAGGCACAATCTGCCGCGGTGTCAATGTCTGCAATAGAATGACTGGTTGGTGGTTTTAATCATCTTGAAAAATATGAAAGTCAATGGGAAAGGATTATCCCAGATATTATGGAAAATAATCCAAATGTTTGAAACCACCAACCAGATGCAGACATCTGCAGAATCTTAACGAACGCCTTTCCTTGTGCGTCCTGGACCTTCGCCACGGTACGTTGATAGCTGCCTCAGGTGCAGGGTCTCCAGCGTTGAACGGATCTGGCTCGTTGATTGTCTTCGGCAGCATGAGGCCCGACAGTATCCGACAGTCACAAAGTGAGAAATCAGCTAGCCCAGTTCTTCAGTTGGAGGGAAAATGGTGGAAAATGGTGGAAGATGGTGGAAAATGGTGGAAGATGGTGGAAAATGGTTCGCTTGATGTTCTCCCTCCATATCCAGCCATCCATAGCCATCCATAGCCCTTCGATTGTTCCCCAGGTATTTCAACTCGCACGGTCCCTAAGGTCAAGTCGTGGCTGGATCTGCCAGATAGGGCAACACATGGCAACGGGGAGCCTTCTTGCAATTTCATAGCGTCCCCAAGGTTAATATTAGTCTAATAATATGTATGTATGCAATGAATGCAATGTAATGCAATGTAATACAATGTAATGTAATGTAATGTAATGCAATGTAATGTAATGTAATGCAATGTAATGGAATGTAATGTAATGCAATGTAATACAATGTAATGTAATGTAAT
>Ga0126342_10008847_pt1 | contig 18033 bp, 13 predicted proteins | sample Cyp1metagenome_FD_92528 | JGI IMG/M metagenome (GOLD analysis project Ga0126342, IMG submission 92528) | Coral microbial communities from Lord Howe Island, Old Settlement Bay, Australia - Cyphastrea 1 metagenome | ecosystem: Host-associated > Invertebrates > Cnidaria > Coral ... | reverse complement strand
TTGTATCCTTCGTTGGGGCTAAGCATTGGGAGGTAGTAGTCCAGCATGTAAATCGCTATGGGCAGTTGCAGAGTCCCCAGGAAGTGCTGGACCATTGTGGTGTAGTTCGGCATTTGAGCTCTGGATGCAATCTGAACAGTGGCCAGGGAAGCGAGATACTGGGTAGCGTGCTGCGCATTGTGGACCTTGGCATTTTGTCGTGCTATTCTGTCCACCAACTTTTCGGTTGTGGTGGTTGGATCTTCGCACATGACCGCAAGGTCCCGCAGGAGCCGTTTGGCGACATGGTTGAGTTCAAAACTGCACCATGAGAGGAGCCTGAGGGGGGCTTGCGCATATACCGTATACCTCGAAGGGGAGTACTCCTGGCATTCTCTCAAGGTCTGCTAAGTCATGGCAGCCTTCAGGTAGACTGACACGCGTCCAGTGTGCATAATTGTGTTGTGCATTTCCCAAATAAGCCCGCCATCCTGTGACGTGCGTGATCTTGAACCTCTGTTGTTGAAGCAATCTCATGTCATGCCGGGACGGGTTCCAAATGCACAAGCGATCTTGTGGACGATCTTATGGTTCTTGCTGAACCTCACGCCAAACACAGCTTCTTAAAGAATGCTCCACTCCTGAAGAAGTTGATCACAAGGCTGGGTTCGATTTTTGTGGGTTCGAAGCTCCAAGGAGCGGTCAAGGTGATTGCAAGAAGTTGAAGGTGGGACAGCAGTCCTGCACGGGATCTGTTGAACCGGCTTCAAGAACACCAGGGCAGCTATTTCGGTTGCATCTGTGGCACAGCTTGCGCAGTTCTTGGATGACCCTTACCAAGTGTGTTCCCTTGGACAATGAGCCTCTACCTCCGTCACCAGCATGGCCGGTTCACCAAGGTGTGATTAACCGAAACTAAACGTCTGGTGGAATGTTTGGATGTTGGAAAGTGCGAGCTCACTGATTCAAGCACATATTCCTGCGGTTCCGGAACTTCCACGGTGGGCAAACTTGGTGTGGTGATTGCTCCAAGGCGTTCTCCCAGGTATGGTAGTCGGCAGCTCCATCAGTATTTCAACTGCCAACACACTCCTGCCAAATCACATCATGCAATGCTCCCTCATATTTAAGATAGGCTCCAGTGCACACCCAGTGGCGGCCAAACAGCAGATACAACTCACACTCGATGTATTAAAGGCCCATCGTGGGATTCTCATCGACCCCAAAGATGGTGGTATGTTGTGTTTCCACGCCAATGGGCGCTGCATCACCCTCAATTTTGGAGCTCGAGCTAGTGGGTGGTACTGGAGTCGTGTGGCAGGTCTCATGGCGCGCACCAGTCATGCTTTGGTGGCGCACGGACACGTGCTGTGGCAGTATGTTGATGATCTTCTTGTTTGGCTTGACCGTGTGTCATCACCATATTGGGCAGTTGTGCTTTTCCTGATCCTGGGTACCCCATGTCATGGCACAAAGCGGCTTCAGTCGAAGTGGATTGGCTGGCATATTTCTGTAGCAACATGGTCCATATCGGTCCTCCGGAAAAGTTCCAAAGGAACATCAATCAACTGGACGTGAGGAGCAAGGGCTCCAAGCCTTCAGTGAAACATCTTCAATCTCTCATTGGCCGTTGTTTTGCTTTGGCTCACATCGGCTTGGCACCTCACTCACCGGATCCCAACTACGATGGTTGGCATGGACCATGTCACCTTTCAAACATTTGTATCAGCTCTGTCACCGCAGCTGACCAGGATTTGACCCACAAGCACCAATCACTACTTCAACACGTCCTTAGTGAGAGTTGCCAACTCTCATGTGAACACTCTCTACTTTTTTTCCGTCCAACGCCAGATGGCTCTCGCCAGGTCGTTTATGCTCATGAACACTCTGCACGATGTGAACAAGCTACACTCAAATCACGACGGGTTTGGGTTGGAACCACAGATCCATCGTCGCCGCATTGTGTATTGGATCCTGATGGTCTTGTGGTTTTGAAGGTCCCAGTTGTTGGTCTCCACACCTTTCACCCTGTCTATGACACCAGCTGACTACATTGCAGTGACAGCTACAGCAGACGCTATGGCATCAACAAGAGCTGGCAGGCTTTTGGGGGTGCCCCCGCTTTCTTTCCAGACGCGTCTGCAGTATGGCACCAATTTCAGATCACGCTCTCCGAAGCCCGAGACATGACATGTAGGACTGGGTTTGCGATGACATGCAGAAGCACAGAGCGGCATGCGAACACCTTGCGCAACTCACATTCTGCATTGAATCTCGCCTACCTCGTTGTCGTGTCCCAATTTCTTCACTTTTGGCGTTCTCAGATTTTTCCCAACTTTTTCCAAGCGTGTCGCATATCCCTGGGCATCTCTGTGTCCTTGCAGACTCGTTGAGTCGATCCAAGCAGCCATTACCTGTTGAGCTCACTGCCAGAGATTTTTGTGAAGTCAACTCTTGCGTCGTCTTTAGTCCAAATCGCACAGACTGGCCGAAAGCGGCCCAAACATTTTGGCATTGAACTAGAAAAAACGTGTTGCTGCAGTCCGCTAATTGGTGTATCTAAATCGATTTTCGTCTTGGGGGAGTTTGTAGTCCGGCTTCCGGCTGGTCGATTTTCGATTTTGTTTTTGGTGCCATTTGCAACCCCCGCCTTCTGGGTTTGTAGTTCTTGGTTGTGTTGGGGCACTTGTTTGATCTGTACTGTGTCTATATATAATTAGGGCCCGCTGGTTCTTTATCCAAGTTGTACAATCAGGAATCATATCAAATGCACCACGCATAAAAAAACGCTTGAGCATTGCGGCAGCACTTGAGTTCATATGCTAACATGTTATGTATACATATGGAAATTGAAGCAAAGGAAACCGTATTGTGAACGTGTCATGTGCTTGTACATAATTGTTCACATGTAGGGCCCGGAAATTATTACTGGTCCGTGGCCGGTTTTGCTTCAAGCTTCCACCTCGTTTCTGTGTTCCCACCACCATCCCCTATGCTCCACCGTTCTGTGGTTCTGGAGATGGTGCTGTAGAACTCCCCACTTCTTTCAATCAACCAGTTTGCAACCTTGGCCTTCTAGCTTTGTATATCTTGGCTGTGTTGGGGTACTTGTTTGATCTGTACTGTGTCTGTAAATAACTAGGACCCGTTGGGTCTTTATCCAAGACGTACAGTTATGAATCAGATCAAATGCATCACGCATAAAACAGCGTTTGAACATTGCGGCAGCGCTTGAGTTCATATGCTAACATGTTAAGTATACACAGGAAACCGTATTGTGAACTGGACAAAAAAATCCGAAGGATTGTTTGAAGGATTGTTTCTCCGAGTTTTCTTGCAGATATTTGATGTCTTTACCCATATTTGATGGTAGATATCTTGCGTTTTTGAATTGTTCGGGGGCTTTGTTCGGCTGAAAAAAACAGAGCTCCATGGACTGTCTGCTACAAAGAAAATGATGATGAGAATGAAAACCATGATGATGGTGATGATGATGAGGAGGAGGAGGACGACGACGACCACGACGACCACGACGACAATAGTAATCCTGTGTCAAACTATAGAGCAAAGGTGGGCTGATTTGTTTCGTTTTATCTACGCCCATTTCAAAAAAAAAATGGTAGCATGTAGGGAACTAATGAGCCGGGGAGTGGGATATGATTTCAAATCACCAGGTGGGCCAACAGAAATAACATACCTTCAAAACCACACAAAGTGTTATTATTTGTCACCCATTTTTTTTTGAGAACGATTCTTTGGTCGTTCCAACCTCCATGTCGAAGTCATTGTCCAAAATTTGAAGTTGCGAGGTTCTTTTTGAGATGTGGAACCATTCTTTGGGCATATTTTGAAAAAATGGAACGACACAATACAAAGAACTTTTTGTTGTTTATCCTGCTGTTGGTTCGGAAAGCTGGGTGAACTAGGATTTTTCATTTGAAATGCAGACATGTTGATCACATCCAAACCCCAAAATGGAAGGTGAGCATTCGAAAAGGATCAACATGACAGCAGTTATCACACCAAAAAAATACCATACTCGCATCCACACCATTTTCAACACCAAATTTTCACAATCCAACATCCGGCTTTGTCAAGTCCTATTATTCTCAGTTCGACAATGGTTGTCTTCTTTGCAATCTCTGCAAGCGACTCAGATGGTTGAGAACGATTGTTCAGATGGTTTCGTCCAGTTTCAACCAAAGAAAACATTTCATGATATTATTATCCCATGATTATCCCATGATTATCCATTATTATCCATGGTTTTTTCCCCGTCTTAGTTTGTCTGGCGCTATGCCGGTCGGGATCTCCCGTGGCTATGAGCCGGGGAGAATCCTTCTGCAGTTGCCTATCAGTCAAATAGGCGAGACGGTGGGCCCGGTGGGCGACTGAAATCAGATGCTGGAACCGTCAAACTTTGGAATTTTTTACATGTGCGTTTGTATTGGGATTGCAAGCGCAATTTTGGCATTCTTCAAACGAACATAGATGGCGAATTTGAATGCGAGGTGTGCAATTGGTCACCACCATACCCAGTTTGCAGTACATAACCAAAATCCACTCCAAGAACCAGCCGATGATGGATTCTGGAAACTGAATAACACAATACAAATTGGTGACCCACTGTACTGTAACAAAATTTTCTAGTTGCATGAAACATGTCTAACATTGGGTGCTCCATGTGACCCAGTGACCCAGTGCTTTCTAGTAAACCACAGAAAACCAACCAAGTTTGGGGATTGGGTGCCATCCTCGAAATGTTGCTGTATGATATGTATATAACAGCACAGATCTTACCCGTGTTTTTCAAACTCCATTTGACAGGTACCAAACATCGGGACCTGTCGCAAAATGAGTCAGATCCTACGCTGCAACATGAGAGATGGCTGGTGGTTCCATGCTTTGGTTGGCCTTTTTTGATGCATGTTAGATGAATCTTCCTATCCACCTCATGTGTAAAATTTGGCGATGGATCAACGCCTATTCTACAATATTTGGAGGGGGATGAACAGCTATTTTTCAGCCATTTTTCAGCCATTTTGGTGTTCACCAGGGCCCAGGGTACCAGGGTGCCTCGACCCAGAACCATTTAGAGATGATCTTGAACCGTTCTTGGAAGCTAAGCACCGGCAAAGGCATTGAGGTTTATGGCTATTTGTTTATCGCTGCTGCTATACACACATATAATTCAGAGAAAAGTACGCACATATGTACATATATATGTAGATACCTTGTATATCGGTTCTCGATAGATTCACCTCAGACTACATCCCGTATGCTGTCAGTCCAAACTGCTTTAGCTGCACCCAGAGGTGCCGCATGTTTGTTTGGAGTCTGGATAAATGGATTGAAAATGATGGTTGATTCATATGCTAAGGGGACTGTCATTGAGATATATGGGTATACAACTGGGGGGTCTAGGATTGCTATTGGATTAATAAGCATGGTGCAATGGCCCTGATCCGTTGGAATATACCCCCTACATGTATAACCATATATCATATATCCACATAAATTAAGTGGAACTACACCCCCATCTGCTTAAATCCCGCAGTATCCTTGATGTTTCTTGATGATGGTTGATCCTCGGAAAATCGACTTTCTGTCGCTGTTTTCAACCACTTTTTACATGAACCCTCAAAACCATCTATGAAAACCCTAAGAAAAACCCTAAATGAACCCTAAAGAGACCCTAAAGAAACCCTGTAAAAACCATATTAAAGTGTATATAGTGAAGTATCTGTGGAGTGAGCGCACATGCTGCGGGTACTAGTACTGTACTATCCAGAATGTCAACCCAGGATTTATTTTTTCCATGTCAACCTGGGGTGGCTTGGTTGAATCCCCATATGGTCTCGCTATACCCATTGGGAGTACCGTATTGTAGAATCAATGACTATATTCCATTGCTTCTATTAATCCTAGTCTACCTGCAAAAAGTCCCACTATCAATTTTTTTGGACAAACAAAATGACATATAGTATTAGAATTATCACCAAATTCTTAGTCTACCTATGTAGTTATATTCATAAAATTATCAACAATTATCAAATTCTTCTCCAATGGGATAATCATAATCTACCGTATTACGAATAGATATCTACCAGTGATTTATAATTTAATTCCCATATACTAAAAATAGACCCATATAATCCCATACAATCACAAAGTAATCCAGAAAAACTATAGTCCCCATTATCATATTGTAATCTTAGTATACCATTATTTTTATATACCATTCCCATATAGTCCTACTACTATTTCCCATTAATGGATTGTGATAAATACCCAGATGTCATATATTACACTCTTGGAAATACACAGTATTAGTATTATTACTATTCTTAATCCAATACTATCACACTACTAATAAATATAACAAGAATCATCCATATTACTCTTATTAGATTATAATCAATTATTATTCCTATAGATACTAGTCCCAGTATACCCATAGACTCCCTTCATCTTGGTTGAATTCTCAATAGTAGTAATCATTACATACTATCATTACATAAGAATAAGATCCCATTAAATAGATAAATAGATATTATTACTATCATGACAGTCATGGTATATTTCCTAATGTACTAGATATAATAGTACTAATAGAAAATATTTATTTACTAGTAATTATCTACATTTTTTTACACGTACTATCTAGTTGTACTAATAATATAGTACTAATATTATTCCTATCTATTTATTATTACTAATACTGTTTAATATTTACCCATAGTAAATATATGACTCACGGGAAATATTATAGTACTATCATTATTTAGCCATTATCATAGTCATGGCTGTATGAACATCTATTAAGCACTATCAATCACTATTATTACCAGTAACCCATTAATTTAGTCCTATAGGTATGGGATAGTATAATATAGTCCTATACTAATAGAAATACTATACTATTATACTATTATACTATTAAACTTTTATACTATTATACTGTTAAGTATACTATTAAACTTTTATACTATTATATTATTATACTATTATTATAGGCCCCAAGGTCCATGGGACGCTCCGAGCCCCAGGACCCCGAGCTGCGCAACGCTTCGGTGGCCCTCAGCGAGGCGGTTGCTGAGTTCGCGCTGAACCACGGGGAGGCGGCCGTGCAACTGGCGCGAGAAGCCCGTGTGGCGCGGCGAGAAGCCCCTAGGGAAAGACGATAAAATGGTGGTTTAAACTAGGGAAAAACAAGGATTCACCAGGAAAAAATGGTGGTTGAATGGTGGTTTAACTAGGAACAATGGGAAAAACAAGGATTAACTTGGGAAACACAGGGAAACATTTTGGGATTTACCTTGGAAACGTGGGGAAACATGGGATTTAACTAGGACAATTCCAAAAATGGTGAAACATAGGGGGTTTAATTAGGCAAAAACGGGGATTTGATGAGAAGTCATCAACAATAATGTGATTGTATATATATATATAGATAATGTCAACCCCGGATTGATAAACCATGGTTTATTAATTAGGGGTGTATTCCTCCAATAGTCATAATATGATACTTAAATGGTACCCTCCCAACTAAACAGCCGTAAACGGGGTTTATTAATCCAGGCTTGACATTATATACTATTTAAATGGGGATTTCAGCACCAAGAAATGGGATACCACTGAGATTTCAACCATTTTCACAAGGCTAATTTTTCACAGTGAAACCTGGGATGACAATGGGATTGGATTGATGATAGGCAACATTTTTTTTGTCCACTAGTGAATGGAGGGAGCGCTTCGGAGCTATTGTTGTATCCATATTTACGAAAAACCATGGGGGGAGACAAGAAGCTAGAATCAGAGTTTCGGAAACGCATGACGGTGATGTTCAGGATTTCAAAAAGGAAGACGAGGGATCCCCAAATTATGGGTTTCAATGTCAATAGTGAACTTGATCAGATTTAGGAGGTTTTGGGAGAACCCACCATTTTTTTAAAATAGAAACCCTCAGTTTTACTCGCAACAGCAAGTGTGTCTATCATATTTTGGGAGGAAGAACCCATGAGAAATCGGGCGGGGTTTCCTTAAGTAATGATGTTTTTTTTTTTGATGGTTTATGAACATGCGAAAAGGAAGGGATGATAGCTTTTAAAGCCTTCAACACTGAATACAAAAGGTGATCACCCGCAGGGAGTTGAATTCTTGGTGTTGGTTACTGTAATAGTTGATTGAAATAGTTGATTGATTTCATCTGATCTAAGCTTCAAATTATAATGTTGGTGCATGGTTGCAAAGGGTTGGTTACAGTAAAACCGTAAAACCCAACATGGGAACTCTTTTCAATGAACCAATAGAAGGCATGAATTAGTTTTTTTTCACAATAGGGCCATCAATGAACCCACAGATGGCTTTCAATCAGAGATTTGAAACAGTGTTTTCTTTTTTTTTTGGTGGCAAATCTAATGAACCAAATCCACTTTGTGATCTTTGTTCTGTCAATTGGCTTGTTCCCAACAGTGCCTGTTGGGTTTCAATCTCTGGGGATTCTTAATCTCCACTTACCTCCCTACTGAGGACATCTTCCAGGAGACTTCCGAAGGCAGATCCGATGCCACCCGCGTTTTGATGGTGCCTCGCTGTCTTTTTTGACGTTTCGGGGTCGGCTGGCCCGAAATGAAACTGGGGATGGTCTCAGTTTCAACACATTATGAAAATGGAGATGCACATTTTTGGACTGAAACTCGGAAAACAATCCCCGATTTCAGAATGGGTTATATGAATCATCCCCAAATGGGAGGGTCATGGTCGGTTTACCATGGTTTACCACATAAAGTATGATGCAGGATCTGACTCCATCCAATTTGGGGTGCCACAATTTGGGATGATGGACCCTGATATTTTTTGTGCATAGACTAATTATGACTAATTGAAGCAATTCAAAACCAACATTGATGCAAATTGATATCAAAAGTCAATTATTGATACCAAAATCCTGAGCCATATCCAATCAGATGGTGTTTAAAATCACCATTAAACACCATTAAACACCATTAAAATCACCATTAAACACCTTTCAAAAGTCTGAGCCATCTCCGGACTCTCAAGGAGTTTTGTTTGGCGTTCTCCTGCACCGAGGTGGCATTGACGGATGTTGAGTCACGACAAGAGGCCATTCAGCTAGGCCACGGGGATATGATGTGGGGAAAGCTGTTGATGGACGTGGCCAGACTTGGGATGGAAGGGTTCGCAGCGAAAGAAGCATTTTTTTTGCTGGCATTGAATCTGGCATTGAATCTTTTTTGGCTTTCACATTGTTTTTTTTGCTATTACACATCATTCAATATTGATGCACAAGACATGAAAAAACAACTGATTGATCATTGGGTCGGAATGCAACCAGCCTCATCAGATGGATTTGTCTGAAAGTTTGGTAGCCCCAATGGCCCAAATCCTGCGGCTAATAGCTGTACTTAAATGGCCACTTGGGGTTACACAATTTTCAGACATCCTCAATTTCGATTCTCAATTCTTGACATCCCTAATTTTTTCATAGGAACACCCCCATGATTCCGTTGGTTAAATCTTTTTCTCCAGTAAATTAACATAGACCCCGGCAGATAGGGGTTGGAAGATTAGTGGCTTATTTTCAGGGTCTATATTAATTTTCCAGAGGGTAAATTCCATGTTCATGCCAGGTGAGGCGGCTTTGCTGGGGCTCACTTCGCCTGACAGCGATGCAGAGAAACGCCGTCGCGCTCTGGTCTTGCAGTCCTTAGCGGAGGCTGCCGCCTTCAGATGTCGTGGAGAGTTGAGAACAAAGGCGACTTGGAGATTTTGGAATCTTTTGGATATTTTTTTGGTCGGTATTTCCCATGGTATTTCCCACATTTGGGGCCTGAACCTTTTCGGATGCGAACCATGATTCTTGGCAAACATTCAATTCTTGAATCCTCGGTATGAGTGTGTTCAAATTATTCTGGCGCTGAATTATATTACTCTCTGGTAATGACTAACATAGCTATTGAAAATGACCATTTATAGTGGATTTTCCCATTAATCATGGTGATTTTCCATAGCTATGTTAAATTACCAGAGGGTATTGTAGTATATACACATAATTGACACCATTGCATGGCTTGTTTGGGTAGGGCTGACGTTCAGGTAAAAAAATTGGGTAGCACTTGTAACTGGCTTTTCGCAGCCACATTTTTAGCAGCGTCGCAGCACTAAGGCTGTTAGCTGGGCAGAAGAGGCTATAGCTATCCAAAAGGATTTGGGCGACAAGATCATGGAGGGATACGCGCACCGGTGGCAGTTGGTGGCAGTGATTTCCGCCTGGGATCTTGCGCTGGGTGATGTTGACACAGAGATCCCATTGTGTCAACACAGATCCAGTGAATAAGCCCAGAGATAGCGAATGTCTGGGAACTTTTCGCACCTGTATCCTTTGAACTGTGCAGCTGGCAGTTTTTACTGGTTTATTTTCCGGCTCGAACAACAACTTGGCTGGCAAATTGACTTGGAAACGGTTTTGTTCAAAGCTGGGGGGTCCCTAAATCATCCCCACATCCACAAAAATTAGGCTGTTCTAAACCTTGGGGAAACCGTCAAAAACCACCATGACGCTGCCGCGGCCTTAAGGCGAACTTAGCCATGGCATCAGCTCTGATCCAGAAGGGTGTGAAGGCGGAAAAAGAGGTGTTTTTTTCTCGATCTGGGTTTGTCCAAACATTGGAGAATACCTAAAACACACCACAATGGTCCCTATAAAATGGTAACAGTTACAATAAACATTTTTGATGGTACCCTATGATTTTCAGACCGACTTGGGAAGTTGAGGCTCTGGGCACAGATGGTAAGATCCCCAAAAAGCCGTTGGTTATAACATTTCACAGACCCTACTAACCCAAGAAAATAACAGTTATGTATACAGTATACATAATGTTCTATCTCAAATGTTAAATATGCTGTGTATGCTACATCCATGCTTGGCTTCCCATCATGCTTCGACTTATGCCCAGCCCATGCACAGCTTGGGAGGCGCATCAGCGGAAACACTACCAGAGGCACAGACCAGCTGGGTAGCAGCAGGAAGATTCACAGGATCCCCCTATATTTGCTTTGTTTCCTCCAGATTCTTCCTTAAACTAATCCATTGATACAACAGCTTCTTTGGGCCTAGTTCTGTGGACCCAGAACGTGGATTGCAACAAAACAAGCTCTTTCATGGAATGATGGATTTCACCAGTTTTTCACAGAGTTGTTTCTGTGGAAGCAACTCTCCGAACTGGCTATGAATAATCCCCTGGTTTGGGATCAAGCCCCACTTTATCTATGGGACTTCTGTCTGGCCCTTACGGGGTAGTTGCCAAATGGTGCCCATTCCGTTGCGTGGTTTATCAAGTTGGATCCATGGACGCTCCCTGAACACTGATTCCCATGAATTGTCATATCCCAATTTCATATCCCATGACAAACTCAAGTTGGATCCCAGTAGATATGGGTCTGTCTGAAAATGAGCTATCCATAGCTATCCCAAATCTATGGTAATTTTATTCCCAATGAAATGGCCGCAAATGGGGGGGGTTCCCACATTTTCAAGCACACATATGATATTTGTATGTATTAATGATATTAGCGGTTACATATCCCAGTATATCCCATTGATTCCCAAGAATTTTCGAGTGGAATTCCTTTTCTGATGCTCAACCCGACTCATCTTTGGACAAGAAGATCCTGAATCGCCAGGCCCATCGATACCCATGAAAAACCCCAATAGAAAAAAAAACCATGAAAAAACACGCATTAGTGTATACATGTATCTGGGTAAATTATAACGACCTCACTGCGACCTCACTGGAATCATAGCAAACAAGGGAAATCATCCCTAAATGGCCTTATTTCAGGTTAGTGAATTATTATAATTTACCATGATGTATATCCAAATAGATATCATATATTAATCTAGTACTACAGATCAATCTGAAAACTCGGAATTACAACTCCAGCAAACCTCTACTTGTCCCATCAGTACACCCATAAATATTTTTGCGGGGCAAACCACTTTTTTTTATTGATGCTGATAGAACCTTGAGTACCAAACACACACACACAGAGATTTGTATATATATACACATCAATCTATATTCTATATACACAATTATATATACAACATATACAATCTAGAGATTGATTGTTAACCACCCATGGCTTTTCTCAAGCCAGGTCCATCAAGGCCCTGAAGCTGGCCCTGGAGCTCTTCGCGCCGTCCGAAGCTTCGGACGCGGCGCCGGAGCTGTCGGCGCTGGCGCGCAGCGGCGAGGCAAGAGCCTTGCACGGCTTGGCCTCCGCCTGTGGACGCCTGGAGGAGGGGGCCAGTGGGGATAGATCACATTTGTAGCTGCGGAAAAGAACGGATATGTATATATATGTATATATATATAATATATATATATATATATATATGGCTGAGACTCTTCCAAACAGCAGACACCAAGGAGCATGGAGAGGCGCGGGGAAAGTATGGCAGAAACACAACCTTTTGGTCCAATGACCAATGGACTGCTGGCAATAGACAACCCTCACATTGCAGATGAAAAAGGAGCGCTTGTGCAGGAAGCTAGTTTGATGTCACACTTGCAACAAAGCAAGAGCGTTCTCAAGTTCCTTCATGCTCGAGGCGGCATCCAGGTTTGTCCCCTTGTTGGTCGAAGGTGTCGGACAAACTTTTGCGGCTTGGGTTGCCCGGCATACTGCACCCAGCCGACCCTGTCAGCAATCTTGCTGGCTTTTGTCCTCGGGGGGCTACTTGGAATTTTTGCCTGCCTCCTTCTCCTTTGGACTTTCTGGACTTCCCTTCAAGCCTCATCTTCTGAGCCATCTTCCGTGCGGCCATCTCCATCATCAGGTTCACGATACTCGGCACTTGCCGGGTATTTGGATGAGTTCAGGCCCAACGACGAAGGCCACATTGAGCTCACTAGCCAGGTGGGAGACCTTAAAATCTCCATCAGGGACCGGCCGAGAAAGCCACTCAGTTTCTGAGCAAAGTGCATTGGGGAGCTACCAACGTGCTGATTCTCCTGCTGCTAGCCTTGGTTCCTTTGATCTGGTCTCTTCCAGCCTCCTGACAGCCCTCAGCTTCCTTTGCCTAGGACTTTGGAGACGAGGTCACAGATCGAGAGCACCTTCTCTGCCTGCCCAGGTTCAGCCACCTCTAACCAAAAAAGGGTCAAGCGCTGTGCTTTCTGGTCGCGTGCGCAGCCCTAACAGGTTTCCACAAATTGATCTACGCCCCCGCTACTACGCCATCCTGCGGGCCGAAGCAGTTGAGCGCCCAGTGCTTTGCACCAGTGCCGGTGCCTACTGGCAGATCATGGGAGATCTCGAGAGTAGCAATTCGGTGTCACATTCCTTCCCTTCAGAGCTGGAGGCAAAGACCTATCTCTCAGGTGCAGGGGTTGCAGAGTTTGACACAGTGGCATAGAAAAGATGGAGAGTATGGACACCATGGATGGCGTTCTCACCTTGGAGGTGGACAGTGTGAAGTGCTGTCATGGTCGCTCGATCCAGCGGCAGAAGAGCTTGCAGAATGTATTGTGTTGGCACTTATGAGGAGAGAAGCGGGTGTGCTTCTAGGCGTGCCAATTGGGTTTCTTCCAGACTCAGTTCTAGCAGAAGGTGCGCTGGGATCAGAGGAGTCAATTTTTGAACCTCACAAAATTTTCACGGTGGCATCTTTGTTGGAGGAGGGTGGAATTTTGTCACAGACAGGGCGTTTACATAGTAGATGTTTTGGTGGTGGACTGCACAGCCGAGATTTTGAACTATCTGAGACTGTTTGCAGAGGACGAAGAAGTCGTTTATGGCTTCGACGAAGAGAGCCCATTTTCTTTTCCAGCAATAGATGCATTGCTGCCTCTCATTCGGCGATGCGCAGTCCACAGACGAATGAGCAGACTTCTACACACCAGAGGAGGCGGATGCAGAGGTGGATGGATCGCCTCGTCCAAAGCTCCTGCGCGCAGGCGAAGATCTGCGCTACGAGGGGCTACTCCTACAGGAGGTGGTGCAAAGGTAAAGGCAAAGAGGCCAACAATTGCCACTTTGGCACAGGACATGGGAAGCATGTTGGAGGCGCTCCCGAAAATTTCAGCGGAGTTGGGGTTGATGTGGGGCTGGCCAGTTGAGGCCTTTTTATTTGGGTTAGCATTGGCTGGAATCTTTCGGAGAGGTCCTTGCTGCACTACGCGACGACCTGATTTTACCAAGCGACGCAGCTCCAGGAGTACGTTTTGCCCTGCTCCGTAAAAATGCCCGGAAAACTCGGGGGAGGGCGGCCAGACATCAGGCTGCAAGGGTAGATCCGCCTGATCTCATATCCCTCCTTGAAGCAGTTTTTGGACGCATGCCACGGAGCCAGAAGTTGTGGACTTTTTCTGCCGCAACCCTGGGACGGCATTTTGCTGACCTCCTGGCGGCGCTTGGTTTGCCAACTACGAAGGTGGATGGGAAGAGGCCTTTTGACCTAGCCTCACTCAGGCCAGGTGGTGCAACTCTTCTCCTTTTAGAAAGCGGGTCACCAGAAAACGTGCGGAGACGTGTTCGTTGGGCAAGTCCAAAAGTGATGGATATCTACATTTAGGAAGTGATGTACACAACCTTAACTGAACATTTGCCCCAAGACGCGAAGTTACGTATTCAGCAACTAGCTTCAGTTTTCCCCCAAGTTCTGGATCAAGCTCTCCTCTTTTTGAATGCAGCCATACCTCCCACTACATGGCTGAGACACTTCCAAACAGCAGACACCAAGGAGCATGGAGAGGCGCGGGGAAAATATGGCAGAAACACCAGCTTTTGGTGCAATGAACAATGGACTGCTGGCGATGGACAACCCTCACATCGCAGATGAAAAAGGAGCGCTTGTGCAGGAAGCTGGTTTGATGTCAAACTTGCAACAAAGCAAGAGCGCAGATGAAATAGGAGTGCTTGTGCAGGAAACTGGTTTATATATATATGTATATATGTATATATGTATATATGTATATATGTATATACATACATACATACATACATACATACACACATCTGTATATATATATACATACATATATACATATGTACATATATACGTACATATAAACATACGAATATAGATTGATATCAAATCAATGTGTATATGGGTTACATATTAGTTGTTTCTACGGTTTATGAACTAGCAATTGCTTACAATTCCTGGGATGCACATTCAAATAGGACTGGGGTGGGGTTGGGGGTTGGCAATTGTAAAATGAAAGGTAGAAAACAATCAGAAATGGTGGTTTTACCATGAAAAATGGGGACTTAACTGGGACCAATTTGGATTGATGGTGGGGAACACATCAAGTTGTGGCCATTTTAATGGGAAAAATCATGGTGAGCCATGTGATTTTGGGGTCGCTGTCAAAACCAAATCGGGAGGTAAGTGGAGATTAAGAATCCAAGAAACAACCATATTGGGCGATTTTGTGGTATAGAACATGGATTTTTGGGTACACCAAATTTGATCCAAAACTGGATGACAAATGGATTTGTGGAACTGAGAAATAATGCGATTCCAGTTGCGAATTTCTTCTTGGATTGGGATGTAGTGGGATGGAAACCAGCTATGAAACCTTACTAAGTAACATAGGAGAACCTGATGAGAAAAGGTAGGTAACTTCGCCAAAAAATGGACATGTCCAGCTTGGGGACTCAGCAAATACTGAGAAACCCTGTCGTTCAGTCGCCAATCCTCACAATTTGACGGTAGCGAAGTGTTCAAGAACTCGACAACCTGCTTAGAGATGGACTATTCCTAGGGTGATTTTTTAAATCACCATGTTTTTTTCTGGGCAGTTTCTCCCAATTTTTTTCTAGAAACTCCCCATAGTGCTTGGTGGTTTCGAACATTGATCTTCAAGGATCATCATATCCCAACTCATTCTCTCGCGGGTTATTTTTTCCAGGAGGCTCAACCACCAGCAAAATGATTTTAAAATCTCAGTTTGTTGCTAGTATTCTTATTAAATTCGTATCAATTCCAATGATATCCCAAAAAAAATTGGGAATATCAGCATAAATTCCCATAAATCCCCTGATAAATCCGCAGAATTTCAGCATCAATTCCATTCAGTTCCCATAAAAATCCCAACTTTCTGACATCCCTCAGACGTTTTTCCCCTCAGACGCCAGGACTTTCGTAGCTCCGTGAGCCGGGCACGCGAGGCGGCAGCCATCTGGCAAGAGCTAGGCTACCGCATGGAGGACGGTGGTGTTTTTTCGAGCATGTCGTGGCATATGATATTTGGGTATGGGTCAATACCTATACATACCATTTTTAGGGGGATGAACACCCATTTACCAGCTATTTTGATGTTCACCAGGGGTACAAGGTTTTGACACACTGCCATATGATATTATGATATGGGTTTGTCTGAAAATCGTGTACCCCTACACCCAATGGTTTTGCTGATCATTATCCCTACTAAATGGCTATAATTGGGGGTATACCCCATTTTCAGACATACCCATATTTAAATGGTGTAATGTCGACCCTGGATTAATAAACCCAACTATTGGAGGAGTACCCCCCATGGTTTAATAAACCACGGTTTAGCAAAATCCGGGGTTGACATGATTAAATGGCATATAGGTATAATTTTTCATGGTATACAGGTATATATATATATATTAAAGTGGTATAATTGTTACTGATGTATTAAATGTTATAACTATTAATGTTACGTATATGAAATGGTCTAATGGTATATTAAATGGTATATTATATTCATGGTATATTGATGTTACTTGAATGGTAGAATAATGCTATATTTATATAGCACATTAGTGGTCAATTAGAAAATAGTATATTTGGTCAACATTTTTCACAAACCAGAGGGAAAGGGGGGATCGAATTGTTATATTAATGGAATACATGGGCTTGTCTGAAGATAGGATGTACCCATAAAATGGTCATTGATGGTGATTAACCAATACTTTCAGGGTGGCACCCTGTTTTCAAACCAAGATAGCTATGGAAAATCACTATTTTTGACAGGTGAACCATCTATAGAATCTATGAATCAACCATTTTCGCTGTGTTAAATTCCCAGAGGGTAGTGGGTCTAATTGTTATCTTAATGGCATAGGTGATCGAAGCAAGGGCATACCAATCATGGATCATCTTGGTCATTTGGGGATGGAATCATCGATACTGTTGTCACATGTCCCCGTACACTGTTGGGTCATGTTATGACGATCCAGTCTGCCAATGTGGGATTATTGTTCCTATTTTTCTGAGGCACTCTGTTTGATGTGTAAAATCCTTTTGCATTTTCGTCCCTTGTGGCACAATTGAATTGACCTCAAAGGGCTAATATTTACTGGATATATAGCTTGAAACAACCAGCCGATGATGGCTGGTTGATATCACCATTGTTGCTTCATATCCGCAGAAACCCTCTGGTAAACTAACAGTTTGCTATTGAAAATGGCCCATTTATAGTTGATTTACCCATTAAAAATGGTGATTTTCCATAGTTATGTTAGTTTACCAGAGGGTAATATGTAATATCTCTCAGAACGCTGACACTTCGTGAACACCAGGAGGCGTTAGAGTTAGAATTCCTGGCGCGGCTGCAGTTGCAACTGGGTCAATACAAGGAAGGTCGCAAGAGCGGGGAAGAGGCACTCAAGATCTTCATAGGCGCCAAGAGCCATGGACTGGGACATCAATTGATGGGTCGAATTTTTGTCACGCTGAGAAAAAACATCCAAAAGTTGGGACACTCTATATCTATATCTATATCTATATCTAATATACATATGTATGTATATATATATATATGTATGTATGTATGTAATGTAATGTAATGTAATGTAACGTAACGTAACGTAACGTAACGTAACGTAATGTAATGTAATGTAATGTAATGTATGTATGTATGTATGTATGTATGTATGTATGGTATGTATGTATGTTATGTATGTATGTTATGTATGTATGTTATGTATGTATGTTATGTATGTATGTTATGTATGTATGTTATGTATGTATGTTATGTATGTATGTTATGT
>Ga0126342_10008846_pt1 | contig 18034 bp, 19 predicted proteins | sample Cyp1metagenome_FD_92528 | JGI IMG/M metagenome (GOLD analysis project Ga0126342, IMG submission 92528) | Coral microbial communities from Lord Howe Island, Old Settlement Bay, Australia - Cyphastrea 1 metagenome | ecosystem: Host-associated > Invertebrates > Cnidaria > Coral ... | reverse complement strand
GTCTGTCTGTGTCTGTCTGTGTCTGTCTGTGTCTGTCTGTGTCTGTCTGTGTCTGTCTGTGTCTGTCTGTGTCTGTCTGTGTCTGTCTGTGTCTGTCTGTGTCTGTCTGTGTCTGTCTGTCTGCCTGCCTGCCTGCCTGGCTGTCTGTCTGTCTGTCTGTCTGTCTCTCCATCTATCTATCTATCTATCTGTCTGTCTATCTATCGATCTGAAACGAAGCAATTCTGCAAGACTTCCTTCAAAAATGGAAAGTTGAGTGCAGAGCTGACGACCTTGTACCAATGCCGTTTGTGATTTTTCCACTCCATCTGTCTAAAGTACTGCGCCTGCCACGGAGAAGTGAGTCCAGGTCATACGAAGTGCTGCACCTGTCATGCAAAAAAATCTTAGCAAACCTGACGATCTGATGCTCCAAAATGCAACCCCTCCCAACATCATCCAACATCTTTGATGAAGATGTCTCCTGTACTGCGCAAGCGAAATGCATCTATGCAGATCCTCTTCAAATGTCCCACGTGTGCCATCGTTTTTGAAAGTCCGACTAAACCCTCACGTTTTGCTCACGGCTGGCAAGGTGCAGAATCCCTTGCGCGTGCCACACAAAATGACGATTGAACATCCACGCAACTTCTAAAAGTGTTCTGAAGCTGAAGTGTTTTGTACATTTTGACTTCGAAATGTGCTTCGCACCACAACGGCGTGCAATTTTTCATCTCTCATCTCCCCAGATGGCTTCGCACCCGCCGCTTTAGCGAGCCTACTTGTCGACCCTCGGAGCCACAACTCATTGGAAAAACACACTGTTTCGCGACTTTTCTACCTTTTCACGCACCTGCATCTTCTTTCTTCTGACTCTTTCTCTTCTCTGATCTTCTTTCTTCCTTTCTCTTCTCTGACTCTTCCCATCTCTGCTTTTCCATCTGTCCATATTGTCGGAAGTTTGACTCCTAAACTTCCTTAGATGACATCAAATCATCTCATATTTGAAGCAATATGTGAAACTATCAAAATCAAATATCACAGCGTTTAAGTTGGAGAATCCATGGCCACTCCAACCAAACAGCCGCAGTTCATCAACGTCTTGGCGGAGAGAAACATGGATGCGTGCTCCATTCTGGTTGAGCCCCTCGGTGCAGATTTTCGCTGGGAACGTCATCGAAGCTGATGACCTGAGGGTATTTGAGGGCAGTATTATGTAGTAATATGTTGATACTTGTTGTTACAGCATCATGAAACTGAAATCATCATCATAATCTCACTATGATCATTATTATGTGATCCATGGTTGATATGAAATTAATACCATGATCGTCATGATCATCATTATCATGATCATGAATGATTATCATCATGATCATCATCATGATTATCACTTATATAATTAGTCTTACTATTTCTATGAACTATGACTTTTGTCATGGTGTGTTTGGATTCTGTTTACCGTCCTGATGGGACACGAAAAAAAAATCTCCACTACTTTGAGGTGCAGCTGGTTTTTTTTCAACCCCACGCAAGGGGTGAAATACGCCAACTTCCTCGGACTGCAGGAAGTACGTCTCGGACACGGCAGTGTCTGGAGCCCAGAGAGGTTGCTGAGACCGTGTGGGCACTGGTGGGGTACCTTGCTGTGGATCGTGGAAATTGAACGAATGTGGTACCCTCTGGGAAACTAAGATGATTATATAATGTTAGTAAAACAATAAACAACCCATTTATGGTGAATCAACACGATGGTAAATCCGCATTTTGAAAATGTAAATCAAGAGAAACGTGACTTGATCCAGATCGGCGCCGCGCCCTTCTCAGTTCTGAAACACTTTGGCCACATTTCTTCACAGCATCGCAAGTGACTGGTGGAAATCTCCAAAAACGAAAACCGCGAAAACATCGTAAGACACTGCAAACTCCGAAATCCCCGCCTACCAAGAACACGACCAGCTCCGGTCTTGGTCAGATCGACTGCTAAATCAACTATGGCATACTATGGCCATTTTCAATAGCTATATATATTATGCTATATTAATTTACTGGTAAAGTCGATACTGGTTTTAGCAGACCTGATACTGTAGCCATCTCAGCCAAGTCATGAAACAAGGATCGAAGTGGAGAGAGTGCTCACCCCCAATTTGGAGGGCAGAATGGAGCACAAGGCAAGTTGCTGAAACAAGTTCTTAAACGTTACAGAAATAGAGATAGCTGCTAGTCCAAGAAATGCTGTATATAGTAGTGTTCACCCCACTTTATTGTCGTTTGAATGGGAGAACCTCAGGTTTTAATCCTTGGAAATCAGGGTTTGCTCGTTTTTCAGACAAACCAATATTGTTTCCATGTGGTTTGTAAGAGATCCGCCAGCCTTTTGGTTGATCGGTGAAACCTCCCGGTAGCAGCCCCTGGATGCCATTTCCTGGCAGACCCGATTTCCGCACAACATGTTCTTCGCTGACAGCTTAGCTTGAATCGCTTCCAGTTTCTCAAGGCCCAAGGCCAATTCCAGTCGTTGTGGAGACATAAACATAGTTTGTTTAGCAAAACTGAGATGAATCTGTTTGATGCTCACTGGAGGACACCTTGAACTTGCATTGTGGAATTTTCTCGGATCCTTTTACACTGAGGATGACAAAGTGTCGCAAAATCATTGGTTGCAGGCCAATTGAAATCCTTGTGGATGATAGCAGCTAGATGATGATATCCAGTCAATCCAGTCGCTGTGAATGTGATCGCATGGGATCGAAAAAACGGTGGCATAGCATCAATCTCTGCTAGATTCGGGCAAAAAAAACAGTTCAAGCGCCTGGTTTTGTCATTGAGGTCCCATGGTTGACGATAATTTTCCCCATTCAAATACTGGGGAAAAGTGCCCGATATCCAGCATTTTTTCCTCTGACCCTCACTCTTCATCGACATCTTTCAAAAATTTCACAAAGCCCAAGATACCAAAACGTACGAATTGTAAGCTCACTTTCTGTACTACTAATTCAAATGCATGATTTAGCAAGTTGATCAGTGGACATTGATGACTTTCTCAGCAAGGTTCACTCCAAACAACCTTCGATCACCATCGTTTATGGTGAAAGATGCGGAGAGCAACACAGATGCTGCCTTCTCATTGTATCCCAAATTTCATCAGCGGGTCAATACCAGGGTCATCCCACTTAGTAACTGGTTGATACATGTTAATGTTATATATATATGATATATGATATACAATATATAATATATGATATATAGTATATATAATATATATTTATACATTAAATTATATTAATATATATTATTATATATATATACATATATATTGATATGTAATAGATAATATAAAAGAACCCTGTTACAAAGTCCCCTAGATTCTCCCGTGAAAAAAAGCGGCGAAGAGTTACGCCTCAGTTACGACTCACCTCCAAGCCACGTTAGAACTGCCAGATGGACAATACACTAACAAACGATAAACCATTAGGCGCATTTCACCATATTTTTTCATATCACAAAAATACACTGTATTATATATGTATGTATATATGTGTATATATAACATATCACATAATTATATTAATATGTATATTGTGTACAACATATATTCTCCCTCTCTCTATCTCTCTCTTTCTCTCTCCCTATATATATATATATATACATATATGTGTACATTGGCATATTTAGGGGAACGCACCGCTTGACATCCCCCAAAAAGCCAAGCCGCCTAGCGTCGTAAAAAAAGCCGCGCCAGCACATCCCGGAAAACCTTCGACAATGTCCTGGCAGCTTGTCGCCCATGTTCCTCAAGGTGGTGTGGGGTTGGACCTGTGGCGTCGAGTCAACTGCTGGAAGTCCTATAATGTGGTTAAACCAATAATAAACCACCCCCAAAATCACCATAAATAGGTTGATTAGGTTGTGTAAACCATTCCCAAATGGCTGGTTGATTGTTTTACCCACGTTAGACAAAAAGTGAAGGAATGGGATGGAAAGATGGAAACGTATGGAAACATGGATGGGAATAGATGGAACATGAGTCTGGAGACAACAGTGGAGCGTACCAGACACGAGAATACGATACAAAATGTGTGTTTGCGATCAGAATGATATCCAAGTGTGTTTTTCAATCCAATGTATTTGGAGGTTCCAAAAAAAAACGGGGGGACCCCTCATCATCCGTTTTAATATAAGAGTTTCAATGGATTGTCCATTATAATCCTGGTTGGTGGTTTGGAACATTTTATATTTTTCCATATATTGGGAACAATAATCCCATTTGACTAATATTTTTCAGAGGGGTTGAAACCACCAACCAGAAACTATCCATGTTGGGGGACCCCCATTGTGGAAACCATGGAAACCAGCCGCATAAACTATCTCTTCGCAGTTCACAGCATCACCGTTGGCAGATCTACAAAGACTTCTACAACCACTACAGCGGGTACATTCAACGCCTCCCACGAGGATTTTCTTTGGAAGGTTTGGTAGGTGATATCCCTGGTTACAAGTGGGACAAGTAGGTTAATCATTGTTAATCCGCTAAATATAAGCTACTTAAGTGGGATGAACCACCAAGTATTGCGGCACAGATTTGAACGGAGCCGTGCTCAGATTTGCAGCAAGCCGCATGAGAATCTTTCAGGAATGGTGATTGAATTATTAGCATCCTCGCAGCAAAACTGACTCCTGAGGAAACTGTCATTTTTGCTCTGGCTCAAACAATAGTGCAGAAGCAAAGTCATTTGCCGAACAAAAAGTTATTTGCAGGCGTTTGCCAGGCTTTCCCACCTCATTTCTTTCTGTTTCTATTATAAGGAAGTTTTTTCAAGTCCAGACTTTGCGTCACGGTATATGGTGCAACCAGTCCAGAGGGAACCCACCAGATTTGTGGCGCAAGAAGAGTGACACTTTCAACGCAGGAGGGAGCGATTAGGAGCTACGGTTGTATCATGTTGTATCCATATTCAACATTAGATCTATTATATATATAAATGGAGAGCCAAGGAGCTGCAATCGGAGCTTCCCAACCACATGATGCTTTGCGCATCACTTCCATGCAATCCAAGTGGCTGAATGTTGACATGGCGTGATGGAGAAGGATGGCCAAGAAACTCAGGACAGCGACACCGCAGTGACTGCTGTCCTGAGTTCAACAAAATCAATCGAAATGGGTTGCTGAAGCCTGAAATGACATGAAATGACCACACCTATGGTTTCTTCATTGTTACCCCCATTTATAGATATTTATAGTGGCCATGGCCGCCCATTGCTGACTCCAGGAAAAAACGTTTGCTGAAGAGCAAAAAGACCAAAGTGTCTGACATCTCGCATTTGCCAGGTGAGATAAGGATGTGGGACGCCAGAAAGCTTGCATTTGTATGCCTTTGTTCCATTGGCCAAAATGTGTGCATCCGTGTATCCGAAAGCAAAGCCAAATGTTTGTTCTCGTGAACTACTGTAAAGAATACTAATTTGATCTAATTTGTGGCTGTGATTTCGGGGCCAAATTTGAAACCCTGTGCTTTGCCCCATTGGCAGGTGATCCCCTAAAGCGGCAAGCAGCCGAAGCAATCCTGCAAGCAATTGATGAAGAAGGTGGCTTTTGAAGGGTTTCTTTGTTGCAGCTGGGAACATTTTCGAGCTTGATGAATAGCTACAGTATCCTATCTGGTTGGTGGTTTCAAACATTTTTTATTTTTCCATAATGTATGGGATAATCCTTCCCATTGACTTTCATATTTTTCAAGATGGTTAAAAACCACCAACCAGCTAGAGTTGTTGTTATAAGCCTTCTCTCTTCGTTGTAGGTGTGCTGCTGGAGTGCTTACCCTCGTGGCATCGGCGATTCAAACCCAAGCTGGGACGTTTCAGGAAGCCCCTCCGGTTTGAACGGGATGGCACGGGATACCCCCAAATAGCCATTCTTTTGATAGGGACATATAGGAACATGAGCTATTTGGGGGTATCCCATATATGGCCCATGATTGTGGCTATTCTAAACCACATTTTTTTTGCTACTATTTTCAGAAAGCCACAAAAAAATGGGCATGGGTAAACGCTGGAAGATGGCCCTGAAGTTACATGACGATGCTGAAATGATGTGTCACAAATACAGAAACCTATTGCACACACACAGCCTCAAATTGGATAATTCAATGCCCAAAATAGCCACAACCTCTGGTTTTTGTGGTAAGGACCAATACCCGGATTTGCCTTGTGGTTCAACATCAGGCCTACGAATTTGAGACGATTGAATACCTGGGTTGGTCTTTTTGAAAGGGTCCCCAACATCTCAATGGTCGATTCTCATTTCTTCCGTTGAAATTGTGATTTTGGGATTTTTCAGATATTCTGGTATTCCAAATATTTAATCTGTTTTAGACAAACCCAAGTAGTTTTGGGAAAATTTGAGAAACTTGTTTGGATCTTATGCCATTTAAGCCTTGCCTTTGTTTGTAACAGCCTAGGACTTCCAAGATTCCTTGACACAATGAGACATTGAGGCAGCTTGTTTGTTCTTGACGCACCAGACAAAATGGAGACCTACCCTATATATATATACACCAGTGTGTATATATAATATTATATAATTATATATATATCTCCTGGTACATATCTAGTGTACATCTATAGTACTCTTTTGACTGTATGTTGTATCTTCAGGTGATCGTGAGTCAGGCAGTTGTGTCGCTGATGTTCTGCCACACCGCTAAACATCTGAGGTTTCTTCAAACTCACCCGGAGCTCTTCCACATCACTGATATTCCTGGGGATTGTTTTGTAGCACCGGGCTCAGTATGAAATGAATTGAATCAATCTCAGACCAGCCCTTGATAAAGTTGGTCCTTATGTTGGTGGTTTGCAAGTGAAGAAAACAGCTGTCTCTGCCTCAAGCACCTTCTTTGTGGTTTGAGATCTCGAGAATTCATCAGAATTCTAGAATCGAATCCCTGCCAGCAACTCTAGAATTCAGTCTCGCCAAATGATTGCTTTGAAGTTTGCGCTTCAGGTTTGTCGTGCCAACAGAACTCCTCCCTCCTTTGCTCTGAAAGACCGTCGCCGCTGGCGTACAGCATTGAAAAGAGCCTGGTTCAGGTCAGGCTGGGAAGATGTTGGAAGAGGGAGGGGCTGCAAGAGGCTATGGATGGCTATGGTATGGGAACTTTTTCCGGCGTCAGTTTTTCATGTCGACTAAAATGTCGACTTCACTACTTCCATGCTTGGAATGAAAGCTACTAGGCCTGCTAGGCTGCTCCAGTGCCCAAACATCAGCACTGGTTCCCGGAATTGGATGCAGCGAAATGACGAGAACTGGGTGGTTATTCTTGTAAGTCATCTTCCCGTCCAACAAGTGGATGTGTGTGAAATGGTGGATACCCACCGAATGCAAGTTTAACAGGGAATTGGTGATTGAGCAACGGATTTCAGGATACAGTTGATTAAATCAAGCATACGGTATCCTATTTTCATGGAAATCCGCAAGGTGCCATGGGGTTTGACGCGAGAACTGCTTCAACGATGTAAAGCTCACTTCAATCCGAGGTACTGCAAAGAGGAGACTATGCCAAACCTTGAAGAGTTCAAACGCATCTGGGTGAAGGGAAGTGCGCGTAGTGACTGTCACTGTCGAGCAGAACAAGATGCAATTCGAGCTAGAGATACGACTGATATGACTTGTTGATTCACCGCAACATTAAGGTTTGTCTGAACATGGGATATGCCGAACCTACAAACTAGCAATTTTCAAAGGGAACATGATGATTAATCAGTGGGTTTAGGGGTACTTTATTTTCAAAGAAACCCATGATCTTTTTGTTGGCTCTCTAGGGGTGATCCCCAATAGCTTGAGGAGAGATACTGAGATGTAAGCTGCAGGTAAATTTACATCGTCATGCAACGACATTTGTTTGACAGAATTGCTGACACACGCACAGACACATACATATATATATATATATACACTGTATATGTATACTACTGTATATGATATATATATATACACACCTATATTGACATATTGGCATTCACTGATCGCTGTACTGACACAATATATTTGATAGATGCCGACGAACCATTTGACATATATGTTGACTGACATTGGTAGCTACACGTTTGTTGGCGATAGTAGATGCTAACATGTTACTGTATCTATGTGCCATGTGCCATGATCTACGACTGGGTTTCTGTGAGGCTTGGCGGCTATGTTAGTGAGTAATTGGTTCACATCCACGTTTGTTTTAGTGTATCCCCATGAAACTCCCAGTTGAAATCGTCAACATGTGCAAAATCCCGTGAAATCTCACTGATCTCATTGAGTCATATCATTTTTCCACTCAAGTATCCCCAGATATCCCCAGTATCCCCATTAAATCACCACGTAAAACTACACCTTTGGGCATCGACTGTCCGACTGTCCTGGCCAAGGACACCTGCCAGTTGAGGCTCTGGAGCTTGGAGGTGCGCGGCGGAGATGCCATAGATCACCATCTTTGGGCGTTGACGAATTTTGACTCATCACCCATAGGAACCATGTATGGTATATATGGTAACATTTACCATCAATATACCCCAAATGTTAGCATATATACCATACATGGATCCTATGGGTGATGAATTCCAGATCTGAATTCATTTTCGCAAATCATGGTATAATTCAAATGGTATTGTGGTAAAGCCATGTAAAGCCCAGACTTCACCTATCATCATACTAATTCATTCTAGATTCTATAGATTTATGTGGTTGGATCCATAGATCTGCGTTGTTTGAAAACAGCGAGGTCAAACTGCAGTTCCAGAAGCTGTGGCGCAAGAGGTGGCCAAAAAACCCAGTTCCTTGGTAGAATCATCCCTACAGTAGGCGGCCGACGCTATAATTTAGATATGGTAATCTTAGATCCAAGATGATAAGTGGGTAACTGGTTGGTGGTTTTGAACATTTGTTATTTTTCCATATATATATATATTGGGAATAATAACTCCAACTGACTAATACTTTTCAGAGGGGTTGAAACCACCAACCAGATGATCTAAGTGGGTAATACAACTATTAGTAATTGGATCTAAGATTACCCCCCCAAAAAAACACTGATAATTTAATCGATGATCATGATGATCTAAGTGGCTAATACATGGTAATACAACTCCGATGAAATCGACCCATTGGCAGACGTAGAATCTACAGCCCTTCACGCTGCTTGAGTCATGGCGAGGGATCCGTCGGCCGTTGAGACGCCGAAAAGGAAAGAGTTAGGAGGCACCCGGAGCAGATCAACAGAGTGGGGACATGTCGATGTCGATACGTTTGTCAGCAGCTCGCTGCACATCATGATCATCATGTTGCATGAAAGTTTGCACATGCGACAACATCTTTCACTTATTTGTGCTTGTGGGATTCCGTCTCTAAATTTTTGATGACCTTGGAATTGTGCTTTGCTATTGTTTAGCAATGCCTGCGGTAGCATGGTGGCTTTGTTTTTTTTGCCTTTCTTACTTTCTCTCTCTCTCTCTCTCTCGGAAGTTTTCACTCTGTTCTCGCAACCATTCGTTCGTGAACATTTTCGAGGGCGCATTAATCTGGTTGGTGGTTTGGAACATGAAATTTATGACTTTCCAATTGGGAATGTCATCATCCCAACTGACGAACTCATATTTTTCAGAGGGGTGGCTCAAACACCAACCAGTAATGGTCCTCGATTTAGGATGCCTTCACTGCGGTAGCAACGGAGAGCAAGGCCCAGGCCCAGTGACATGTTGGCACTGAATTGGTGGATTTGTTTACCAACATGATGTTTAATTAATTGATTTACCAATATATCAAGGAAACCATAGGAAAACAATGGAAAGCAATGGACACCATATAATTTACTACCATTTATGAATAGGAAACCAGTGGCACTTCATTTTTTTGATTCACCAACAACTTTCCAATTGATGTGTATCAACAATTTTCATGTAGTGATCCATAGATACCCATAGCCGCATACCATTGCAATGACAGCACTCCAGGCTGGACCAGGTTGGAGTGGACCACAGAGCTTCGAACGGCAGAGCTTTGCTACGACGTGACGCGACGTGACTGCTTGGAATTTGCCCGGCCAAGCAGCGTTGGCGCAGGGGCAGAGCCTATCGCCCTTTGAAGTGTCACATGGGAAATTTGGCGCGCGCCTCCGGCTCCCCAAGTTCTCTGTCCCTCACCTCTGTGCATACCATCGTGAATCCAATGACGATCTTGGGAGTCATGGTAAGCATCACGAAAAAAAGTCTACTCACCACCCAGTTTTGACACCCTGATTGAAACACCCTGTTGGCTTCGCAGGACTGGAAGCGGAGAGGTTGAATTTCCAGAGCGAAAGGGAACGGTGCCTCGCTGTATGGAGTCATATGGAGGGGAATGTACTGGAGCCACAGCAAACAGTGGAGCAAGAAATCGCATCATGGCAAGTTGGTTTCAGCATGTTTCAACATGTTTCAACATAATTCAACATCATATTCAAACATATTGAAATATCCTTTGGGAATTAAAGACGACGTGCTGGAGCTGCTGGAACATCCCCCATTTAGATCATTTAGTTCGATGATTTTCTCATTTAAGCGATTTAAGTGCCCCTTATTGATAGGCTATTTTCTGGGACTGATCATGATTTTAACATATTTGAACTTTTGATACGGATGTGGTACCAGCATGTACCAGCTATAAAAAAACGGCTCATAACTAGTTATGTCTTATGACATTCCCAGGATTTCTTTCGTTGAGGTATCCGTATCATCAGCAACATCAGCCGCGACCACCGATTGCGGACTGGGATGGGATCGCTGGAGGAATGGCCAGTGATGAAAAACATCCAAATATTCATCCAGTGTTGAGTGATTTTAGTGATGGCTTAAGACTTCCAACATAATAACATATAATAAATACCCTCAATTTTCCGTTGGAAGCTGGTTTTGTATGGCTTTGTCATAAATGATGGAAGTGGACCAGCCTAGGATTCAAGTCATGAGTCAAGTCATGAGGCGGTTCGAGTCTGTCAGGACCAGCACTGCTTTAACTTCCAGAGGCAGAAGGAATTGCGACCTGTCATGAAGTGAAGTGAGGCTGATGTGTGGCTTTTTGAATGTTCATTATCACCCTTAGAAGTTGGGATTGGGAGTGCCCCGTAAAACTATGATCATTGATGATCAATTCATCAAAAACTGGAACTGCACCCTCCAAGTAAGACGTCAAAGTCAAGGTCCCTGACCTAAAATTGGCCTAGCCTTTCCAAGGCGATACCAGCAGCAGCAGCCTCTTAGCTGCAGAATTTTCCGGAAAGCCGTGGCTTTAGATCTTGCCTTTTGTGCCTTCTCCATTTTGACCATATGATTCATATGATTGTATGTCCAAAAATGTATACAATACAAAACATTACAACACCATATTCCTACTAATATGACTAAAACTTGTACTCATTGTACTAATTGGCCTGCGTAACCGGGCTGTGAATCTCGTGCAGTGCTCTGCAATTCAGCTCTTCGGCTGAAATATCATTCATAGTCTGCCACTCTTCACCAAGCAAAGCTTTCAAAATAGTCATAGAATTCTCATACAATGTTAGTTAGACTCTAATATTAGTTAGTTACCCATACATTACCCATACCTTTCATTAGATATTCTCAGCCACTCGAATGTTAGACTTGTGCCGTTTCACCGTGAATCACCCTCCGATAACTGGCCACCACAGGTATGCCATCCGAGGCGCGGCTGGTTCTCGCCATGGGCACCATGCTTTCACCAACGGTGCCACCATGGCATAACGTGGGGTCCAACGACATGCTAAGCATGTCGAGTCAAGACAGCCATTTTGTGGAATATCAATGGATATCAATGGATATCAATGGAATATCAATGGAATATCAATGGATAATGGATATCAATGGATATCATGACTTTACGCAACATCTATCAACATCCATAACTTCGACTGGATATGAACAGCACGCAGGACGGCGCCCAGAGGCCGGAAATCGGGGACAGCTTTTCAGAAACAGCTGCGGTGCAGTTCAGGAGGTGATATCCCCACATATCCCAAGTTATGAGGGTTATTACATGTTATTACCCTGTACCCTGGTTATATAATGTTATAGTTATAGTTATAGATATAGTTATAGTTATAGTTATAGTTATATATATACATATATGGGTATAGTCTGATTAAGAGCTCTTTGCAGTGTTTGAGAACTTGTCATCTGATTGGGGGCTCATAAACCAGACTATCCCGATATATACATATATATATATGCACATAATTATACATAATTATAACATATTATAATCTGAAACCACAATTATTAGTCAAAAAAAAGGGCGCCACTGATCACCGGCCGACAAGGAGATGGCCATGGCTACTGCCACTCTACCACAGCAGGTTCGCAGTGATTGCTGGGATACTTTCCTGATGTTTGTCCTTCCCAAAATGAAATGATGGCTTTGTGATACAAAGATAATTCAACATGCATCTTCATCCATTTTAGTCACCAAAAGGTTAAATCACTGTGAAACAGTTTACTGTATATATATACCCGTTTACCCGACCTCGTAGATGTTCAACATTTGGGTTTGTCTTAAACTAGGCTAGCACCAATTTGATGGTTGATAAATGATAATCATTTTCCGCCATTAAAATGGCAATTTCAGGTATTTACTATTCTCAGACAAAAGCATCTGTGCCATGGTCAAAACATAGGCTGGGATGATCACCATTCATCCCACATAACCCAGAGCCAGGCGCCACAGTCGCAGCAAGAACGCGACAGAAACATGGCGGAGAACAAACAGCAGGCCCTGGTTCTGCGGGACCAAGAACTGAGACTGCTAGTGTTGGGGTTTGAGGATCCAAATTGTGGCTTCAAATGATAACCCTTTGGTCATCAAACCTGGTGACAATCCGACATGCTTTTTCATTAAACCTACATGTAGAATTATAGTAATTTATAGTGGATTTCACATTGCCATTGTCTGATTACTGGAGGGTAACCCCCGAGACATTTGATGCTTCGATGTAAGAAGAAACCGCAAGTAACTTGTGGCTCCATTGGTGTAAAAAACTGTTTGTTTTTCATGCAAAATGAGGAAAGAAATACCAATAAGATCAGTGATGGTAGCCATTGATGGCCGGTTGGGCATTGCTGTAGCTACCAGCTGGTTGAGACCCTTGCGCCAGGCAGGACAGATCATGCAGAAGGTGGGGAAGAATGATCCATCTTCTGGCTTGGTACTGTGGAATTCCATGGAATTCCAGACATTGTTCAGTGAGATTCAGTGAGATTCAGTGAGACTCAGTGACAGAAGGCCCTAATCTTGAAAATGAATCTTCCATTCACAAAAGTCATCCACCCAGCCGCTTCGCAGCCAGATGCAAAGTCACATCGCCAGCTTGCAAGAGCAGCCATTGCGCTTGTCGTCTTTGATGGTCCCTTCCTGAGAGCCGTGATGATCCGCAGAAATCATCGATGTCCTGCAGAAAAAATGTGGATTCTGTATGGAATGATTGCAAAATCATACGGTATAAAATGTATGTAATTGGAACATTGGAATCCAATAGTATTGGCATTGGCATAATCCGGAATAATGGACTATATATATAATTATATATAATATAATATGATAAAATCGAATAAAATATGATATTATATAAAAAAATATAAAAAAAATATAATATGATATAATGTAATATGATATAATATATATAATATGATATAATATAATTAATATAAAATCATATAATATGATAAAATATAATGTAATATGATATAATATAATAACATATCATATCATATCATATATATATGATATAATATAATACAATAAAATATAATATAATCAAATATAATATAATAAATTAAAATAAAATATAATATATAATAACATATAATATAATATAACATGATATGATATAATATAATATAATATATAATAAAATATAATATTATAATAAAATATAGTATAATATAATATAATATGATATAATATAATATGATATAATATAATATGTAATATGTATATATATATATGATAATATGTATATACATATGATAATATGTATATATATATATATATATTATACGATATGATATGATATGATATGATATGTGTATTTAGAAAATCTATATACGTATAGATTGGCTGTGAAGACAAATGCACATTGCTTTCACCATCGCGGGCCAGCCTTCAATCGCTGCAATGAATTATAGTCATCCCCCAAAAAAGTCAAACGACCACGGAAAATCAATGGGAAAATCAATGGGAAAATCAATGGGAAAATCAATAGGAAAATCAATGGGAAATCAATGAATCCTGAAATTCCTATACTTGGATGATCTTGGATGATGTACGAAATCCCTGATTCTTGCGAATTTGTTTGGTCTTTTTTTTTTGTACAGATGCACTGTTTGGACTTTGATTCCTGTCTCGCAGAACATTAACCTGCCCTTGCACTGCACCGTGGTGGTCTCAGAGATTGCAGACTGAAACTGGAAGGTGGTAATGTGGTAAACCCAAGCATCTACATATGTATTTATATATATATACATACACTTTTATACACTATGTATATATATATATATACAATATGTATATACACATATATGTATAATTATATATAATATACGGACTCATTGGGATATCATGGGAATTTGACGGGATAAATCTGATCTAACTAACAAAACTTGTGGTGTAATGATTATGAATTATCCAGCATAATCAACCATCCCAAATTTTCCCAGAAATGGGTGATGTTTTTGGTGATGTTGTGTCATTCCGAGTCGGTTCAACAGGTTAAGTTACTGTAATGGTCAAGACATGTCAAGACCAGCCTGGTCTGAAAGATGAAAAAGAAAGGGCACCCCAAAGAATGACTATATCTGGTAGTTGGGAAACTCAGATTGTCCTTGGTGCCCCATTGAGCGAATATGGATACCCTTCGTGATCCCGATCGTTCCTTAGCTCCCTTGTGGTGTCCCATGCCGGCAATGACACTCCATGACACTTCGACCCACTATGGCTATATCTCAACAACAAAAAATATGCCAGATTGTTCATGTAGGCACATGAAAATTACATAGATCTTCTGGATGATCTAGCAGGATCATAAAATATATTAACATGAAGTGTATCACTCGTAGTTGCAGCTTGTGCAGCTACGAATGTTGATTCTTTCTGCTATGTCGCAACCAAGGATGACACATTGGAGGCCCTGGTACCGGGGTAGCTTTGAGCTGTCGGCCACATTGGAATGCTTTGATCCACCACCATGAAGGTAATGATATACACTATATATATATGATATTTATATATAATTATTTTTCATACTCGCAATAATAGTCTTCCTCCTCCTCCTCATCATCATCATCATCATCACCACCAGCAGAAGTAGTAGCATCATCAGCATCAGGATCAGCAACATCAGCTTCATCAGCAGCATTCCCTTCATGTTCGTTTTTTTTTTGCTTGGATCAGTGGGAATTTCAGGATCCTAAAATGGAGGTACTGTACCATATAAGGCCATATTTTGTTGGGATATTCCCTTACATAGGCCTTATATAGGCCTTATATATGGTCGGTACCTCCAATTTAGGTTCCTGAAAATCCCATTGATTGGAGAGCACTGGACAGCGAGGCAGTGGCAGCTTTGTGGAACATCGACAAAGTGCGAGTCTCAAACGGCTTGCCGCCGTAGCGAACATGGGGGCCACAAAGAGCATGGAGACGGTTCGATGTTTTTGGTCAAAGCAATAATTGATGTTAAGCCAGGACTGATAGACCCCTAGTTTATTCATAGGGGGACCAATTCTGTTGAGTAATTTGTCACTATGTGGGGGTTGCCTCCCAATCAATAGATGTCAATAGCTAGGGTTTACATCGACATGAATTGAAAATCGCTTAAGTCCCACAGAGTTTTCTGATGTTCTGTTTCTTGCACATAGCGAGAAGATTTCCCACAGGAGTAGAGACAGGGCTGTTCAGCTTCTCCACCTTCAGTGACAATTCCATCAAAGGCATTCAAGCAGATGCGATTCGGGTTTGTGGCCCGAAAAAAACTTGTGCTGCATTTTTGTCCCTGCCCTGAAACATCTTAAATCACCGTAAATGAAGCTGGTTTCTGAAATCAGATTCACGGTGGGATCCCTAATAATGGGGTGCTTGATTTTAGGAGGATGGGGTACTCTGTACTCCCAGGGCTGAAAATCTCTGGTTGCCGTTTTTCTTTCTTTGATATGTTTACGTATACAGCATATATATATATTGTTATAATTATGTGTTCTTCACTTTCAACCCTAGGATGATGATCCCAATTGACTAGAATTTTCCAGAGAGGTTGAAACTACCAACCAGATATTGCATTCACGGGCTACGGGGCGATTTTCTTTGCCAATGCTGTTTCGGAATCAACTGATGGTTTGAGAGCACGCTCTCTCCATTCCCTGTGAAAAATCTACTATATATATTATATATATATATACCCTCTGGTTATTTAACATAGCCATGGAAAATCACCATTTTTAATAGGTAAACCATCTATAGATGGGCCATTTTCCATGGCTATGTGAAATAACCAGAGGGTAATATATTATCCTAGTGATATCTAGGGATTCAGATGCTATCAGATGCTATCAGATGCTTGATTTGGTCATTTGTTGCTTGGCACCGCAAGCCCATGAGGATCACGACTTGCGCAAGACCTTGCGGGGGGTTCGCCGCTGGGCGATGAACCTGCAGAACATGCCAGGTGCGGGGCGCTGCGCCCCGGGTCCCGGTAATGGGGGTAGATGAGTAACCTGTGGTTTCAAAAAGGTTGACATGTACCACCAATAGGAATTGAATGGAATTTATATTCTTGTAGTTTTTTTTTTGGAGTTTCTATACATAAAACGCGAGCCAGTTTGTATGGTTCAGTAAGCAATTTCTAGCACACACTTATCATCCATTTGAAGGTGATTTCCATCACTAGCTGATACTTGTTGATTGGGGATGATCCTGACATCTCCTGAATGCCGAATTCACCAACAGCTGGACCCGGAAGAACTCTCCATTCATCAATCTTTATTTGTGAAGTCCCTATTTCTGGTAGACTTTCAACGTCATCGGATTCCCTTCACCAAATATCACAAATCTTCGCCGAGAGCCTTGATGCCCAGCAGTGTTTGCAGGGAGTGAGGACACCTTCAGCAACATGGTGAAGCAAGTCTTCAAGATGCTGTCGACGCAATTCCACAAGGCCGGAGGCTGATCAACCATGGGATTTCATGAGGCTTTGGGCCACGAATGAGTGAGCAAAGGACAGCAGGATTGGTATCAACGAATCACCTCATTCCCTCCAAACATGTAAGGATTTTGGGCTCCGCAGCACTTTTTTCTCAGAAGGCGGAGTCCTGTCTCGTTTGGTCACCGAGTGGCGCTAGGTTTGCGTTAATGTGGCGCTACATGCCTACCTGTGAAATCCTGTGACGTAACATACTTACAGTCTAGTCATTCAGTTTTCTCTAGTCTGTGTAGCAATTTAAGTGAAGCTCAAGCCCGCTCCTCCCAATGCATATGGCTCCCAATGAGGTGCCTCCATGTAGTAGAGATGCTGTCTTAAACTCCATTGTTGCTTCAACTTTTCTTGGCGAGCGTCACAGACGTGATTCGTGTGAAGATAGGAGAGCGTTTCTTTCGCAGCAGCTGTATTGTAAACGTATCTCTGGCGGTAAATCTGCGCTCGGCGCGGCACAACCCTCTAAATCCGCACTTGCCCACTGGTTAGCTCACAGAACCTGAAATAACAGAAGCACTTGTTGCTTCAAATTTGGTAGCGCGACAAACAGCTGGTACCAGAACCTCTCCAGCTAATACGGCCGCGCGCTGGCTACCTTTGCCAAAAGAAACATCGAAATCGATCATTTACAACATTTTACAACTATAGATATGTATATATATAATACCCCCAACTACTAAAGGGTTTGAAATGGTATACCCAGGGCTCTCCCGAGGGGGGGGTCTAGAATGGTATTTTTTCATGTTAGACCCCAACCCCCTGATGATCTCAGACCC
>Ga0126342_10008845_pt1 | contig 18035 bp, 20 predicted proteins | sample Cyp1metagenome_FD_92528 | JGI IMG/M metagenome (GOLD analysis project Ga0126342, IMG submission 92528) | Coral microbial communities from Lord Howe Island, Old Settlement Bay, Australia - Cyphastrea 1 metagenome | ecosystem: Host-associated > Invertebrates > Cnidaria > Coral ... | reverse complement strand
TAATTGATATCCAATACATAACGGCGAGAATTCCATGAATTGCACGGGCTGGCCCCCCAATACCCCCTAAGCTTGTGCTGAAGCACGGAGAACTCAGGTAGCTGACGCTACCTTTCGTGATTACACTGCACTACACTACATTACGCTACACTACACTACATTCCGCTACACTCCGCTACACTATACTACATTACACTACACTACATTACACTGAATGACACTGCACCACGGATAGACAGGTAGACAGATAGACAGACAGACAGATAGATAGATAGATACATAGATAGACAGATAGACAGGTAGACAGCTAGACAGATGAAAGAGAGAGAGAGAGAGATAGAAAGATAGAAAGATAGAAAGATAGAAAGATAGAAAGATAGATAGATAGATAGATAGATAGATGGACAGACAGGTAATTAGATGAAAGAGAGAGGGATAGATAGATAGATCGATAAAGAGATTGATACATAGAAGATAGATAGGTAGGTAGGTAGATAGTCAGAGAAAGAGAGAGAAAGAGAGGAGACCTCAAGCACCTTTCGGTCCATCAGTGGATTCGCTCTGCCATCCTGGATTCACAACAACCAATCTCTCCTATAGGTTTCCTATTTTTGAAACTTCCGCCACCGCCTTGTGTGGTACTACTGGTATGCTGACACATTTCCTGTGACATAGGCACATGTTCCAGTTCATGTCTGCAAACTGAACAATGGAGAACCAGCACATTCCCAATGGTTGCCGTCCTGCGGCTGCGGATAGACTTGAGGAAAACAAGCTGTGGTACCATTGCTGATGCCGTGAGTTCCCGCACTTTGCCAATTCAGATTGCCATGCCATTCCTTCGTGCTCTTATCCCAGCACACTAGCCCCATGTCTGGAGGCTCAGTCAGAAGCTCAAGGGACTTCACCTCTGCCACCCATGGGATGAGCAAGCTCGGCTCGTACAAGCTGCCGGAGAGACCAATCCGAGAGCCGCTCAGCATCCGTTGTGTGCGGTGCGGCATCAATGGACTGTAGAGTAACAAATCTCCTGGAGCCAAAGCGGGAGCTGCTGCCAGGTTGTTCATGGCTAAGCAGGTTCCTTTCAATCGACCATCTTCATCGAAGCACGGTGGATAATACTTCCGTAGTCGTGCAAAATGGTTCAAGGGGAAAACACTCTCAGATCCACCGGTGACATTGCTGAGATTCTGGCGGATCAGTGGAAGAAAGAAACGCACCAAAGGTACAGATCCAGTGAGATTCTCAGGCAAATTGCTCTCAAGGTCAGTTTGCCATGCCTCCGTCCCATTCTGTTCTTCCACAAGCATATTTAGTTCCTCATGACCATAGCGGATGGTATGAGCACCAGGAATGAGTTGCGCTGCCAAGCAGCCCAAGGGGCTATCTTGGTGTAGGGCAAATCTGCCAAACACCTGGGATCCCAGAAGCAGCACCAATTCCATGGAAAAACACCCCGAGACACCCCAATTCTCAACCGTTACCTGTGGTATGTGGTAAAAAAAACCTGTTATATCCTCAGTTCCATCGAGAAAATATCCAGGCACCTCGGAATCCATCCACACATTCCTTGCGAACAATGCCCATGACCTGGATTTCTCCTTGGGGCGGAAGCGGCATTGCACTTCCCCGATCAAATCTTCGATCAACTCGGGTGGAAGAACTTGACGTAGCACCACTACGCCGTGTGATTTAAAGAGCTCCTTGAGGTCTGAGGAAATATTTGGGCACTGCAACTTGTAGCTGCCCAGTGTTCTATTGCAGGTTTCCTGTACATAATCAAAGTCAGTGGATTCAAACTCTGTCTGGTACAGAAGAGGAAGAAACGCCAAGACGACGCCCAGAGGCACAGCTCAAATTCCAAACTTCACCAGGATTGACATGAGCTCCACTGCCAGATTCCTCAGCTACCTCTTCCACATTCAAAATGATGTGAAACATCTATAGTGCTAACACAGTGGTGTCTTTACTGGCTATGGTGTGGTTGCTGCCTTGGCAGATGCTTTCTCCCCCACCTATACGTCCGTTTTGAAACTTTAAATAGGTCTTCTGCTAGACTTTCACATGGTCACAACAGCGTCTTCAATATTTGAGGCTTCAGCTGCAAAAAGCACGGATGGTCATCAATTCAGTAAGGCGCTGCTGTCAAACTTACATCCCCCAAAGCAAGCTACCCCATCCTACAAAGCCATCTGCAGAAACATTGGGCAACTTTGCCGGAATTTTGGGAAGGTTTCTGTAGGGGCAAATTATCCAAATATCACCAACCCCTTCCTGGTTCAAATTTGGAATTTGTTCACGCTGGGAGCCGCAAAGTGATGCCAAATGGATCCAGAGTGATACATTTGAAGAACCAGTAGAAACAAAAACACAACTGTTTGAGTCCCAATAGGACCCCAAATGTATCCATTTCCCATCGATCTTGGACTTTGTGCACTGCGAGCTTTGCAAGTGTGTTTTTTTTCGCCGCTAACATGCGATGTCCGCATTGGGCTGCTGCTGCAACCTCGCCTGTGGCAAACAACCCAGCGCGCCAAGAGTATATCATGCTCCGAAATGGAAAAGGATGCAAAATGAGGGGATACTCAGTTGGTCCAGAGTTCAAACTATGTCAACCATGCAATACGAGTTTTCCGGTTGTTTGCCCCTTCATCCTCTTTCTTGAATGATTGGACCCCATTGGAGTGGAGGGAATCAGCACCAAGGTCCTGCCACCAGATCTTCATCCCTGCCGCAACGCCCACCCAGCCTCAATCTCTCCGAGTAGGTAGGGAGTCTCCAAGGACGGGAGCAACGCCAAGAACCGGGTTGAGTCTACGAGAAGGTGAGGTTATCGATGCATGGACAACTGTCAACTTTCAGCAAATCCGGGGCATTCTTGCATGTTGCATCATGTTGCTAGTCCATGACCTTCACGATCTTCATGTGATTACATCACGGTCCCAAGCTTCAAGGCTATCCACAGCGATCTGCTTGAACATTTGCACCTGGGAATCAGGCATTCCATCTGGAGCCCATTGCAATCCAGCCAGCTTCTCCCTTCCAATGCAAGCCACGATGCAAAGAGCGTGCAGGTAAAGCCCTTGCTCTGAGGGATGCTCAAGGTCCTCATCCAATAAACTCATGTCCTCCATTCCAATCTGCTTCATCAAGCTGTGCGCAAGCCCACCTGGTGCAATTTTCAGCCCATCATGGGACTTTTCCGCCATCTTGTGAGCGAGACAAATATCATCCAAGCTGGTGTGCGCAAGGCGCTCATATGGATGAGCCATGTACATTACTGGCATGGCATCCACTGACTTCACGAGCTCCAAAAACTTCGAAAGGACGGGGTTGAACTGTTGGCAAATCACTTCCAGGCGACTAGCTGAGTCACCTTTCTCCGGATATTCGGGGAGGTCATCCTGTAAAACCACAATGTGCCAACCACCTTCAAGTATTTTGGCCTTGGCTCGACCAGACCGCCACAGCTTTGCCAGAGTGGCACCTGGAATGGTCTCAGCAGCAGCATCGAAACCCCAGTTGCGGAACATCAAATCAATACCGCCGCACCAGAAGGTCAGCGAATTTCCAATAAACAGAATTCGGACGGGGCCAGCAGTTGGCCATGGCATTGTAAAGTTGCGCTACCTACGACAAGTCGCCATCCTTGTTAAATAGAACTAGCTTTGAGCCGTCATGCTCTTCTCGCAGGTGATATTGTTGAGCTCGGTCATGATGCCTGGTGTTCTTGGCATGTCAAAATCAAATTTGCAGCGTGTTAATCTGCCAAGAACTATAAGGCTAGCGATCTCAAGATATCTCAAGCCTCTTACCCTGGAACTTTAAAGGATGAACCTAGAAAGATTCAGCATTCAGTGCGCAATGCCCCACAAACACAACCAAGAAATGGAAATGGCGCCGTGCTTCCACCGGGGAATATCACGCATCCTGCCGCATCCTTTTAAAGCCACACTGACATCAAGCCGTCGCTTTGATCTGACGACGCTCTGGTGATGAAATGTTCGATGGTGAAGCCCAAGATGAGAATCACCTTCTCAAACGCAGAGGTAGGAAGTGATTGGTTCATTGCACCAAGACCAGTCTCATCAAGCTCATTGCCCAAAACTTAGTAAAATAACAAAAGATGTGATTTGTAAAATAACCTGTCTTGTACCTTGAGGTTTCCCCTTCACCATCAAAACAGCAACTTTGGAGGATACGAACACAGCGGGTTTTGAGGGATACTTCATGCCGAGGCTCGAAGTATGCAACGCCAAGAAAGATTCCCAACACTCTGGTCATGCGCCATCCAGATAGCTTACTGTATAGCAATGTTCCCAGCAGGATCACCTGCCAGTCTGCTTGGGTGACGTGCTGATAATAGTTGAAGTTTCTCCAACATATTTCTTCCTAAATGACATGCAGTCAGAGTGAAGGACTTGAATAGGCTTGATGGACATTCTGCAACGTAAGGCACGTTGAAGATTTAGCTTGTCCTTGCAACATGAAATAATGTGAGTTTCATCTCGTGACTTCTGCATCAGGACTGGACACATTCTTTCTCATGTTCTTTCTGGTAGACGCTGGTAGCCTGTATGTAGCTGTATCACTTGCAGCGTAAGGGCAAGTACCGGAATCCACAATATCTACAATTGTTTCAACATGTAATGTGAGACAACTGTGCTCTACGGCCTCGAGAGATCCAAGAAGAACAAATGCACAGGGCGTCATGATAAATGCAGTGCGACCGCCATTCAGCATCGCAGACATCAATAAAATTGAACCGTTCCTTGAACGTGAACATGAAATGCAAGGATATGCTTCCACGCTAAGTCTTTCAAGTCCGCTGTGCTTTTTGTTCTCTTCGCTAGCAATGAAACCTACACCATCCAAGGTTGCTCAGTCAGTGTACTGCCTCCAGGTGTCCCAAACAGCACATTGAACATTGGCCCAGCATAGATGCCAGTGATGGCAACACGATATTCGCCAGCCTACGCACGGTGGACACAGTGGACAATGTGAATCTGGTCCTTGTCAATGGAGACATGCGCTACATTTCTATCGATTTGCATACAACATCATGCAGCTACACTGTAAATCTGTCATAATCTATGCATATAACGACCTGTCTCTGTCTGCTCATCCAGAAGTACAAAAGTACAAAAAGACTGAGTCTCTCCCCTCCATTTTTCCACTCCCAGACCATTTGACTGTGCACCTTGGCCAGACCCAGCAATCCGAAGACGTTGTCGACGCAATTTCCCCAGGCCAACAGCGTGATGCCCTCAGCCATAGGTTTCAAACCTTGGCCATCCAAGTTCACAAGATGAGTACGACAGTACGGCTGCACTCAGACGTCTGGGCTTTCCAATCTTTCCATCTTCCAAAGCAACAAATTTGGATCATTGGGAGATCCAATATCTTTGGATATCTTTGGTATCTTGGTAGGTATACAATGGTATACAATGGTATACACTCCGTTTCCCGTGCCCAGGAGATCCCAGGAGCCCATGATGATTCCCAAGAGCTGCATAGCTCCAACCACCTCATTGGCGAAGAGTCCCACCCACCTGGGCAGTGGGAGTGTTGACTGTTGACTCATTGGCACAAACCAAAACATACCAAAACCATCTGTTCATAATCTGCCAGCATGTGTCAATGGTCAGAAATCCAAACACGGAGTCAAAATTAATCTGGAAACAAATCTGTCCACCGAAATCTGCAGCGGAGACCCACTTGCGCTCTCCGGGAAGCGTGCAAGTTCACACATGGTGGTCGTGTTGGCAGAGGGTTCCACCCGAAGAATTACCATCCAGCAAAAATCAAAAGTACATGGTCTGAGCTGCAGGTGGGCTACTTCAATGACTTGAAAGATGCAAAAAAAGGCACCCTTTGGTCCTCTATGATGATCAGCCCAGGCACAACAAAGAGGTGAGGAAAGTGGCCCAGCTGAAACACGTCTGTGCCTCAGCCAAAGGAAGGACTCACGTAGATGTAGGAGGCAGGGGACTCTGACTCTTTCATGCAGCCCAAGTCTTGTTGTGAATAATGATGATGATGATGATGATGATGATGGGGATGAGCATGACAACCATGACCCCGCGAACGGTGCCGGTCTCAACCTGTCATTCAGAACGTATCACCGCAGCACAGGCGCCACGTATTGCCTCGGAGGAAGGTTCCGCGATGTCGACCAGGTTGCAAGTGATAGGGCCAAGCCGGCGAGCCAAAAGGCCACCAAGGTAATGCGGGAAGGCCTCAACAAAAACCAACTTCACGAAAAGTTGAAGCTAAATGGATTTCAACATTTCAAGCATCTCACAGTCCCCATAGGTAGTGGCAACCTCCAAAAGAGGTGAATATGGTTTGCCAATGTTTGCCATATGGGAAAAGGGCCGAGCTCAAGCCGAGTCTCCACGCGGACTTGGACTCAGCAGCGTCCTGCGGCGAGTTGCAGCGAGGGGATGGTGGAGATTTGCCCAACGAAACTGCGAATGCTCTCCCTGCAGCCTGGAATGCGCTTGTGTAGACGTTTCCAAAGGGATTGCCGAAGGGCACGAAGATGCACATGCCTTGCATTGGCAAAAAAGTCTGGTGTCAACTTCGTTGGTTTCGTGTTCAATTCTTTTCACAAATTCGATCTCAGTCGCAAATTCGAACCCTCCAGATCTGTCATTGTCCATTCAGAAACATGTGGAAACATATGGAAAAGTGGAAAAAGTAGCTGCTCTACATCCAATTATCCAATCGCCCTGCAACAACTGAATGGAACCGAGCAGCCCAATGGCAACAACACATTCACCAAGCTATCCCAAGTGGTGGTGGCCATGGTCAGGACCTGAGTGTTGCCACAGCACCCAGAACTTGAGAGGGAAAGGGTGGACGACCGGTGAGGGGGATTAGATCAGGAAGTTCCATGTGCGCAAGCTTGGACTCCCGGAATGTTGTGGACATGTGCAAGTCAAATTAACCTGTACTTGAGAATGAGACTGAGGACGAGGAAGATGAAGAAGAAGAAAAAAAAGAAGAAGAAAAAGAAGAAGAAGAAGAAGCAGGAGGAGGAGGAGGAGAAACAACATGATGATGATGATGATGATGATGGTGGCAGTGGTGGTGATGATGATGATGACGACGATGATGACGATGGTGACGATGGTGACGAAGGTGACGATGGTGATGTTGATGGTGATGGTGATGATGCTGATGATGATGATGGTGGTGATGATGATCTGATGATGATGATGATGATGATGCTGATGCTGATGCTGATGGGGAGGAGGAGAAGCAGGGTTAGAAGGATGAAGACAAGGATGAGGATGGAAGAATAAAGGAGATACCTGGAGGAGTGCTGCATCAATAGTGCAATAAGGACAAACATACAAACAAGAAAAAGTGTATGAGGTTGAGGAAAAAACTGTTTGTGCAAAGTGGTGGGAGAAGAGTTCCAAGGACAGTTGGAAGCAATTCACAGAGGTGATGGGAGGAAGGAACATGCTGTGGCAAAGTATTGGCTTTAATTTGACTATAAAAAGCCAGCACACAATTGACGGAGTCGAGGAGGAACCGATGGGCTATCCCCTCGAGTGAAGATCCAATACTGAAATCCCTCCGTACTGAAGCACATGGGACTCACGTAGCCTGGGCAACCTGTCGTGTTAATCTTCCACAACCGTTGCATGGAGATCAAAATTTGACGAAACCTAACCACAAGAGCTGGAAGTTTCCAAACAACAAGAAACTTTGAAAATTGGCAGACTTGCGAACAGAAAAATGTGGTGGCCTGCGCCTTGTCACGTGCAACCGGGTCACTAGGAATGGCCGCAAAGGGATCGCCAAGAAGAAACTCAACTTCTCGACAAAGCCTCCCTCTTCATCCCAGCCTCAAAGGGGAGCAGTTACGATGCAAAATAATTAGCTCCGCGCGTTTGAATATTTTTTTTGCGCTGATATGGATAGCACCTCCAAATCGAGTATTATTTTCTTCGAAGGCGAAGGGCGCAACATTTGCACCTCACTATAAGCTTGTGCCCGCGCCGCAGGGTTTGCATGTCCGACTAAACTTGGACAAGCTGAAAGCTACCAACAAACAAAGTGGATACTGGGAGTGGACCGGCAAGAACGAAAGGTGGTGCGCAGGAACACCCAAATAATCCATCATTTTGGCAGATCGAGCCGCCGACAATTCTGTTTCGGATTATTGAACGCGCTCATTAAGCAAACAACATGTTTTTGCCTAGGCAAAGTTGACATGGTTTAAAGGTATCCGTCTCGGCTTGGGTCACACCTTTAAACTGCTGATGTATGATGTGTGTGGCCAGCCAAGTGTCTTAGTTCTTTTTAACCTCACAGTTGAGATCAGTTGCGCGTTTTTCAATAACGTACACTGATACGGTGTCTTACAATGACATATGTTGATACATTGTCTTCCTTTGGAATTCCTGGCAGTGAGAGGTTCTCTGCTAAGTTTTCGCACGGTTCCACTTCAAGTAGCCAAGCTTGCTACTCTCTACATCTGCCTCGCTCAGTCCTCTTTTGCCGGTTTCTGACTTCAGAAGCTTCCGAAAATCTGTGAATTCATCTTCACTGTCAAGCACTTGATAGGACCAGGACAAGGCACTTAGGCCAAAATCTTTAAGTCGCCGCAGCTTGTTTCTGGATTGAAAGCGCTGGACAACAGAGGTCAGTAGTTCATCATGGCGTACACAAGCTTGGCACAGGCCCACACTACAGCGGGAACTACGACATTCAAGTCTTGTCCTGTCAGTTTGGGAAGTAGAGTATTCAAACGCGCTGCTGCAGATGGAGCGATGGCATCTTGGCTCCCGTTCTCTCCCAGGAAACCTACAACTTCTGGGACTGATTCCTGAAGAAGGATAAGGCTATCCAAGCTGTTGAACAGTGCTTGCGGAACCATTTCTTTGATCTTGCCTGGTATCTCTGCCATAATGGCCAGCACGACAATCTCCAATGCCTGGGGGGCTTCATTCTCAAGCTGCAAGCATGCCCACAGACAGTTGGACAAGTGCTGTGGGATCATATCCTTTGCTTTGAACGGGATCTAGGCAGCAATGGCCTGCACCGCTTCCTGCACATCAGGTGCACAATCTTTGAGCTTTGCACAGGCCCACAAGCAGTTGGACAATTATTGTGGTTTCATGCCACGCACCTTTGCGGGAATAGACTTCACCAAAGCAACTATGAACTAACTCATGTGGAGTGCCGAACTGATCAGACAACTGTGCGATGCTCCACAGAACATTCGCAGAAGACTGCGCATTCAACTGGTCTTGCACCACAAGATTTTGGACGCGGGCATGCAGCCTAGAAAGCACGGGGGCATCCCAGTTGCTTGGTTGCAGGCATCCCTTCCTTTTTCGCCAACTGAGTATATGCAGCTGATGCATGGAAGAAATTGAAGATCATACAATCAATTGCCACATCCAAAAGGTCAATCAGCTCCATTGCTGATTCTGTTTGCTTCATTTCTGATGTTAATCTCTTTGCCTTGGCTTTGTCCCCCGGATTCTTTGGTGGCTGTTGACTGAACCTTTTGCCCACCTGGCCCGCGATGAGCCTATGTCCACCCGCACTCACGCAGTGCACAAAGCCCAACAGGTGCAGTTCACAACTCACCACCAGCCAATAGCACCAGGTAAAGCAAAGGAGAACAACCACTAGTGAATTGAGTTGGCTGCCTGGACATGATGCCTGAAGTGGTCATGGCTAGGAGTGGCCTACCGCAGGAGTTTGGAAACGGACTGGTCACACATTTGGTCTGACAAAGTCGCTCAACATTGTTGAACCAATTGGGCGAGCAGGTCTTAGTCATTGTAGTCTCCTTGCTGTTCCATGATGAATCAAATCTGCACGACTAAGGGCAAAAACATTGCAGTACTGAGCCAAACTATGGTCCCAAGTTCAAATCCAATGACCACTTCCCGCAAACCTGAAGCCGCCCTCAATCAATTTGGAAGGTGCAAGACAAGAGACTCTCTGGACTACAAGCTGACAAGTGCAGAACATCTTCTGACCCAATTGCAAACCAGCAGTGAGGAGTACTTCATGGCTATGACCGAACCCCCGCGCAGCAACTAAGTTCACATTAGATCTCGGCATCAATCTTGGTCCCATGCACCTGCGTGTCGCTTCATGCGGTCTTTCCAGCTATCACCGGTGAAGCTTGCCCGTTCCACCACGTGTTGTCCCGCTAGAGCTTGGAACGAAGCCTAGGTGTTGCTCGCTGATGCTGAACGCACATTGCACAAGGGGGTTCGAACTCGCCCACTGAATGGTTTCAGGAATCATTTTGAAATGTGTTTCTAACATAATTTTCTACTGTAACATTCAATTATCATCAATCAATATCAATCATGCAATCATCCAATCATGATCCAATCTCAGCTATGCTGCCTACCCGCAACCATCTCAGCCAGGCTGCTGCCACCCTGCTGCCTCGCCCCACGAAACTGGCTGGTGCCGACCCTGTCTCTGCGGCGGTGAAGGACGAATTCCGCGAGCGCGGCCCGGCTACCACTGAGCTGGGAGCATCGATCACAGGCTCGCGCTGCTGCTTTTGGCTCTCGCGGAGACTCAAGTAAACGTAGAAAATGTAGAGTAGATTCATGAAGAGAGCCATATACCTGCAACTTGAAACAACTTGAGTTGCTTTGACTCTGGCACATGGTAAAAAAATGTTGTGCAGATGCAACTAAGATAGTGGATGCATTTCACGAGGCGCCAAGTGTGCAGCAAGGATGCGTGGAAACAAATCCAAACCAACCGAAGAGTATCATGAGGCCCACTGCCAGGAAGCGAAAACTAATATCGCGACTCAGAACGGAAGAATCCACTTGGATGCCTCAACAAATCCACAGGGAAAGGAAAACGCAGTCCAAGCAAGAAACCCATTCCGGAACCACAAAGGCGTGAAGATCTCGAATCTCAACAGTATCCCTATGTTTCTTACTTTAGATTCTAACACACATCTTTTTAAAAACAACAATGCTACTTTAAATCACCAACTGTGATCAACCAACCATAGATAACATGGGATAACCAAATACAGAAGATGCTCAGCCTTCTGGCCCCGCAAAGAGAAGGACCAAAGAGGCCACAAAGGTGTTGATGAAGACGCCCGTTCCAAAGACTCCTCCAAGCCAAAGTCGAACCTCCAGAGGTCATTTTGGAGATATGGGATCATGGGAAGATAACTGAAGGATAGGATAGTAATGTTCTGATACAATCTGAGCTTTCATGATCATGAAAAGTGAAACCTGTATTTTCAGGTTTCAGCAAGGGTATGTTATCCCAACACAATGAAACCTACAACCGTTAAGCTAGCAGCTCTAGCACTGTTTTACCTGAGCCGCAACGCTAGCAATCCATGCTATGATACAGGGTGCTTTCTGGGCGTGTGCAAATACACCCCCCCTCAGGTGAGCCGCAACGGCAAGACTGGCCAATTTACCATGGCGTGAGCTTTATACTCAGCCTTACCGGCAGCCCACATTTGAACACTGAGGGAAACACCAAAATGCGGCTTTGTACAAAAACAATCATCTGCACGGTGCTGGCCTAGCTTTCTTCCCATTCTGTGCGGCCGTACCGGATGACTTTTTGGTACCATCGGCCCTGCCACTTCACTGGCAGATTGTGGCTGCTCAAGCCAAGCACGTGCTGATGTGGAAGATGAAGGTGCTTCTACAGTCCGAGTGGCTCGGACTCTTACCACCACCCTTACCCTCCCAGTCTTCTTGGGGGGCCAGATCTTGACTTGAATTTGTAGCACACTTTGTCACCTTTGCCGCTCTGGCTGCGGCCACGTGAACGTCCTCGATCACCTTCGCCGCAATCCTTGCCCCCCTGAGCAGGAGCAGCGGGCTGGGGCTTTGCGGTCTGTTCTTGTCCACGTTGATCGGAGTCTTTCCCTATCCAATAGATCACGAATGTTTCGCAGCAAATATGCATAAGACTTTTGCTCTGATTTTTCGGCAGCTCTGTCGAATGCTTCAATGTTGTATTTCATGAGTTGACATTTCCTGATTTGTCTGAGAAAGATATCTCTGAGAACCAAATCATCGGGTGGAGTTTCCATACCGGCAATGGCGGCTCCAAAGGGCTCAGAAACCTTCTAAGATCTTCCACAGACTCAGCGGTCCTGACGACTTCCAACAAGTCCTCAACACGATAGAGACTGCCAGCTTTTTCAGACGTCCTGAAGTAATCTTCAAGCATCAAAAGGACTCTCCTACCCCTGACTTGGATTCCATTCTTTGACTCTTCATCTTTGAAATTGTGGATTTTGGTTGCTAGATCGCCTTTGGCTGAGCGAGTTAAGGCTGCCGACAACTTTGTGTCAAGAGTGATGAATTTGGCCGGGGCTTGCAGCTTCTCTTCCAACTTCTCCCGTGGGGTCTTGTTGTCAAGGGCTTCATTGACCAAATCCAAGCCTCATCGGGTTTGTCCGAACATGACCTGACCTCATCCCTGACCTGGTTGCGCCAATGGCGAAAGGCCTCAGGGGCAGGCATGTCGTTCAGCTTGATGGTCTCCGGCTCTTTCGTTCGAAGCTTCTCACCGTCTGCATCTTTTGATGTCAGCCTAGTAGTGAGATCCAAAAGCTGTTGTCCGGAAAGACCAGCACCTATGTCTGCAGTCGATTCACATTTTCATGCGGTTGTCTCTGCACTGGCACTGGTGGAAGTTGTGGGGGAGCGGTTGGTCCTGCTGGGGTAGTTGTGAACCGACTGTGCAACTTCTCCCTTGCATCTGCAGCTAGATTGCTCATTGCTGTGTTTGGCATGGGCGTTGCCCCAGCCTCCGCACTTGCTGGACCTTTAGGCGTTGCAAGGGATGTCACCTGCACCTTGATCAAGTTCCTCGATCCTATTTGTAGGAGCGTTCTGCTTGTTCAACTTCTCATTACTTCTCTACAAGTTCGTCTACCCGTTCCTGGAGTTGAAACTTGAGTTCTGCAGCCTGCTCTTCTTGCTTGTTGCATTCCTCTCTCATCTCCTTGATCACTGCTTGTTCCTCCTTCTTGAATTCCTCCATTCCTTGCCTTGCGTAGTCGACTGTTTCATCTACGATTTTATTGCAGTCAGCCTCTAGGTTTGTCTTGACTTCAGAGCACCTAATTTCGTATTGACTGGAAACATGAGAAACCTTTTGGTTTGCCCTTCGCTCTGCCTCCAGCGCTCCGGCGTTTGCAGCATTCTTCACTTTGGCGTTTGCCTCAATGAGTTCTTTGCCTCATGTTCAAAATTTCCTGTTCAGCTATTGCGCGTGACATCATGAAACCGGTTAGTTCCGATGCCATCTGTTCATGTCGGGTGTCAGCTTCTGCGCGTTGTTGGGCAATTCCATTGAAGCACATTTGCTCAACATTCAGACTACGGGTTTCGTAATCCTGACACAGTTGCTGAACCATTTGCTCCATGATCTGGCTGTGCCTTTGTTCGGCTTCCTGTCCAAACAAGTCGATGTTTCCCTCATTGATGTAGGTGAGATTGTTCTGCACATCTGAAAATACGCCTGAACCGGCTGGTTAAAGATACCATCATCTACAGTCATAGGCGTGGGGTTTTATCCCAGCCCGGTTTGCCGCTGGGGTACCAGTTGTGGGAACCATTGAACTTGTTGCAGGCACATTTGCACCTGTGCCCGGAACGTCACCAGTGGGTCTCTCCATGGCTTTAGGTTTCAGCAAGGGTATGTTATCCCAACACAATGAAACCTACAACCATTAAGCTAGCAGCTGTAGCACTGTTTTACCTGAGCCGCAACGCTAGCAATCCATGCTTTGATACAGGGTGTTTTCTGGGCGTGTGCAAACACAACACCATCAATATCATGTGTATGTTTATGATTGTATATGCATATTCTGCAACTATAATGACTGCAACTATAATGAAGTAGATTATATCGTTACATTGATTTCCGATCCAAAAAAGAACACCACCAACAAAAGCCTCAGTACCAAGCTCGGCACGTCATTATCGCTAGAGCCATCGGATCCTCCCTCCGTGTGTGCCAAAGCCTCAACATGAAGAAAACACATCACGTGCAATGCAGTGGTGATCGTGATGATGACCCAACACTGTTTACACCTATGCCATAACAACACACACACATATATATACTGTATATATAATTATATAGATATTATAGACAGATATAGTATAATCATATATATATATATAATATAATATATATATAGTATAATCATGTATAATCATGGAGAGACAATACATGGCATCCCAGGCACCGACACGAAGCCCGTCATGAAGTCGTTGGCCGAGCCGCCCAGTGCCAGCAAGGTGGCCCCAAGCAGGGCATCGGACATCCTGTCAGCAACCAGAAGTCTACAGTGCTGGTTAAATTCTGGTTAAATTCTGGTTAACCCACCAACAGTTTCATTACTGAAGTTGGAGAAAACATATAGAAAACTAGCGTAAATTGCTGATGCTCAACTTCAATATGGCATGGACTCTGGACCTGGGGAGTTTTGCGGCCCAGGATCTTCAAAGTGCGCCCGATCTGGATCAGTACAGGCACTAGATAGCCATCTGCGACCACCTTTGTTCTGCACGTCCAGCGAAAGCCGCAATGGCAGTACTTCCTAATGGAATGAACATTTGAACACTCCGAATATCGATTGCACCATGAGAACTCTTTAGATTTCAAATGCCCGTATATAAATTGGAGAAGATGCCAAACATTGACTGACCAGCTGCACATGCATCCTCACCAACCCAACTTTGCACAAGCCTGGCACAAGCTATGCCAAGTTACGCCCATCAGAATGAAGTAGTAAAATAAAAGCAAGAGACACACAAATGTCATGAAAGGGGCATTTCCTCAGTGCAATAGAAAAGTGTGATTGCACACCAGGTGGTCAGCCAAAGCAATAACACAAGGTAACAAGCACCACGTGTTTCCGCATGCCTGCTGCTTTTGCACTGCACCATGGCTGGCTTTACCACCGCCTCTATTTAGTCTACTTCTCAAAAGCAAAATGGATGCATTGTCTTCATTTTGTCTTCCCCATGGCAATACATTCAAAGGCTCCATTCAACTTGCAGGAGTACAGTGCCTCATAGTCTATCAGCGTGTCATCGCCGCCATCGCATTTGGTCAGCAGGCATTGCGCTGCCGGATAGCCACTCAACCATGTCATTGCAGACCTGGCTTGGTGAAGCACTGGATGCTGGAGAGTTGTGCAACGCTGCGTCATCTAGGCTACATAACTGCTATTGAAATTCATATTGGAACACTATAGATTATTATAATTTATTATATATACATTACTAGTCATTACTATACTTGGGATTATCCATACATTTCATTTAGGGGCAGCATTGAAAATCCACCTCACGTTTTTCAGGTTCCCTACATCTCAACGATTGCCATCTTTGACTCGGCCTGGCATCCTCAGTGGTTGCTGCCAACACCGCCATGGTGCAATACGCAGCCTGTCCCGACAGCGGTGCGGATGGGACCCTGGCAGCCCTGGCAGTTTTCCATCCCTGGAAACTAAGGAGGACACTAGTTTTCTTTCATTTTCTACCGATCATTTTCCCAAAATCGTATGAAAACCTATGGATCTAGCCATCTTCTTCTGCATTGTAGATGGAGTAACTTGACATCTTAACACCATCCGCAGTGACCAACTTGCTTTGGAGGCTTGTTTCGGGTCACCTCCTGGTCTTTGCCCTTCAAATCCTCAGCTCACAGCCAGTCCTGAACCCTCCAGCATTGTCACATAAGGCCATTTGGGGATAGCTACCCGGTACCCCTTATTAGCCATCATTGAAGCAACGTCGCGACGTGAGGTCGTTGTAACTCATCCAGCTCCATCTTATCACAGCCACTTGAAACAGCCAAGCGACAAACCATTGATCGGCCTGAAAGGCAGTGCAAGCTGTGTCACGCTCGAAAGCCGCAATCGTTAAACCACTGGTTGTGGCAGATTGTTCGCCAACAATTCATCAACAGTTCACTAACAGTTCAACAACATCTGCCGAACTTTCCGATTTCACATGGACTGGAGTGCCACACCTTGAGCCTCAGCATCCTTTCCACCACTTGAACCTGGGGAGAAGAACTAAAAGTCAATGAGCTGACATTTAGAATGGGCCATCCCAAGTGCACACAGTACGGCAATCTCTTGATCTAGACTTACTGTAAGTCATCTTAATTCAATCAATGATCAATGGATTTGAAAGCGATATTTCAGATTTTGCATTGTGATTTAGTGAAGCCAAAACTGAATCTATTCATGTCTATTAAAGCCTATTCCACTTTCTCAGGAAATTTGGCTCCACCATGCGTCAAAGATAGATCTGGAGGAACCAGAAGAAAGCCCATAAGAGTTTGCAACGTTGCAACGATCAAGCAAAAACATGCGAAAGATGGTATACTGCCATTCTTTTGTTTTGGAAGAGTAAAACCACTTTCATCATATTTCGTGATTTCATCTTCTTCTGCTGCTGTAGCCCCGAGTGATCCGTCGGCCTTGCAGGCTTCATCTTTGGAAGCAATGCAGGCCACATCCTTTTCTGCGACCTGCCACGGTGAAATCATCCAACGGAAACCAGAGACGAGTCTGCGGAGCGATTTCCACATATTTCCACTAGATCCCAGGGATTCACAGAAGTTGGAGACGCTTTCGTGGCGTGGTTCACGTGTCTTGAGCCTCCAGAACAGAGCAAACAGCATCTGTGGATGAACCACAGGATTCTGCGTTGGGAAAAAGGTCCACAGTCAGAGATGAACCTGTCCGGATGCAAAACCATGCAAAACCCACCAAATGCACATCATCGTATCGTATCTCATATCAAGTCTCATATCATATCTCATATCAGATCATATCATGAAATTATCAAATTCATCACATATCATATCATTCGGATACATGTTGAAATCACGAGCAAGAATCCAGCGTTGAAACACAATAAGAGATAATAAGAGTTGGAACTGCAAATGCCCCGTGCAGGCAGTCTGGAGGAATCTGGAAGATGCTGGTGCGAAGTTTGGCATGATTGAGGGAGTGTACCCAACATCGAATCTTCAGTGTTGAGCCATGAATCGCGACATTTCCGAGAGCATCCCAACGCACTCTTGTCGCAACAACCATTCATCCCATTGTCCCAGAATTAGATGAGAAGATTGAAACCAGAAACCTCTTTTTCTAGGAAGCAAACACAAGTACTCAAGTACTAGTAAAAACATGTAAAAACCAAACAACTTTCCGGACTTTCGGCTTCGACATGCTTCGACTTTCCCCGTTTTTTCTTTTCCCAACATCCATTGACGAGCCTTGCACCAGCACATGGTGCTGCTGGTGCTGCTCAGGGCCATGGGCATACCAGAGGTGGTGCGTCTGCACCGCGGGGTTTAGCCAAATGGTTCCCAAACCTGGCGCCTCCTGCCATGGTCATCCCATGGTCATCCCATGGTCATCCCATTGGGAAATCCATTGGGAAATCCATTGGGAAATCCATGGGAAATTAAAATCCAAAGGACCCATCCATGGGAGTTTGAGGATGGAATTTCTAGATTTTGGCATTTCTTAATGCTCAGATTGGTGGGCGCCTCCACCCCCTTCTTAATCCTGGAAGCGGGAAGAGCCCTGTTTTTTTGTTGGGGAAATCAGCCGTCCTCTACAATGGATTGAATTGAACCAACCAGATGACTGTTGCAAGATGTTGGGTTTGCCGGGGGGGTTTGCCGTGAGTCGGAATGAGTTTGCGCAAGAAGGGTAACATATGTTAAGATCATGTATGTCCATCCGCAGCCGTTTAGTAGGAGGAAATTTCATAGTATTTTCAGTGTTTTTCATTGGTTTCACATTCGCATTTGCAAGATGTTTGCATGATAAGGGATGATTGTTTGAACCAGGTTCATGTTTTGCGAACAAGATTTTTTCTCGGGATCCCGCGGAAAAATTAGCAGGATTTTTGAACTTGTGATTTGTTGGAAAGAGAAATAAAGTTGTGTTTTATTGGAACAGCATAATTAGATTTCCTTCGGAGCCATGTTGAGTTTCGATG
>Ga0126342_10008844_pt1 | contig 18037 bp, 19 predicted proteins | sample Cyp1metagenome_FD_92528 | JGI IMG/M metagenome (GOLD analysis project Ga0126342, IMG submission 92528) | Coral microbial communities from Lord Howe Island, Old Settlement Bay, Australia - Cyphastrea 1 metagenome | ecosystem: Host-associated > Invertebrates > Cnidaria > Coral ... | reverse complement strand
TAAAGTGGCTGCAGGCGGCGATGAAGCAGGTACCTCGTCTGTGCGGCGGTTGCGGACCGTTCGCTTTGACGTGTGATTGGTTCTCCCTTGGTGTTCTGCAACGCGTGGGTGCAAATCGCAATGTAATCGAATATGTACCTGCTGCTGCAAAACGCATTGTAATGGCTGCATGGCTGTTGCATGGGACTTGGGTTGGGAAGGAAGCCGGAGAACGAAACCTTGTGTTTTTCCGTGTAAGGTGGCTGCAGGCGGCGATGAAGGGTACCTTGTCTGTGCGGCGGTTGCGGACTGTATGTTTTGGCGTGTGATTGCTTCTCCATTGTTGTTCTGCAACGCGTGGATGCAAATCACCATGTATTGGCTGCATGAATGTGCACCTGCTGCTGCAAAACGCATTGTAATGGCTGCGCGAATGTTGCATGGGGTTTGTTTTGGGGAGGAAGCCGGAGCACGAAACCTTGTGTTTTTCCGTGGCAGCAGCCGGCAATGTAGGGTACCTTGTGTGTGCGGCGGTTGCGGCTGCGGTGGTTCCAGGTGCGAATCGGTTCTCCCTTGGTGTTCTGCAATGTGTGGTTGTTCACGTGTGCGTAGGTAGTTATAGGGTGTTTTGGAATTCGGTTGCAGATCGCAGTGGAATGGCTGCATGATTGTCGTTATGTTCTGTTTCCATGTGTGTCGAGACATGCGGGTTCCTCGTGATGCTGCAAAACGCATTGCAGTGGCTGCATCAAGGTCTGCGGCTGTTTGCGTAATAATACTATTGTCTTTTGCAGCTGGGAGTCGTGAATGTGGCTGCATCAAGGTTGCGGCGATAATCCGATATATAGTGATTTCTGAGTGGGGGTGGCGATTTTCCTTTTCGAATTCCGTTTTCAAATCGTGATTTTTTCCCGTTGGCGCCGAGATCCATCCGGTTTTGGAGCTGCAATTTCTGACGCCGTTGCGCGTAGTTCTACTGTGCTTTGCAACTTAGTCTTTGCAGCTCGCATTGTAATGGCTGCGTCAAGGTTGCTTGGTGCCGCGGCTGCATGCGTAATACTATAGTTGCTATTGTCTTTTGCAGCTGGGCATTGTAAATCGTATTGGAGTGGCTGCATCAAGGCTGCGATTGCGATTTGTCAGCAGATTTTCTCAGTTTAAAAGCTTGCTGTGTGTAAAAGCGTTCTGTGTTTAAAAACTTGCTGTGTGCAAAAGTTTGCTGTGTGTAAAAGCTCTCTGTGTGTAAAAGTTTGCTGTGTGTAAAGTATTCAATGTGTAAAAGCTTTTCTCTGTGTGTGTGTGTAAAAGTTTGCTGTGTGAAGAAGTGGTTTGTGCAAGCTTTGTAGTACAAAGTAGTACTGGGACGTGTTTTGTTCAAGCTTTGCGGCACAAAGAACTGGGAAGTACTCTGTGCAAGCTTTGTAGTACAAAGTAGTACTGGGAAGTGCTCTGTGCAAGCTTTGTAGTACAAAGTAGTACTGGAGAGTACTTTGTGCAAGCTTTGTAGTACAAAGTAGTACTGGAAGTAGTACTGGAGAGTACTTTGTGCAAGCTTTGTACTGGGAAGTACTCCGTGCAAGCTTTGTGGTACAAAGTAGTACTGGGACGTGTTTTGTGCAAGCTTTGTAGTACAAAGTACTGGAAAGTACTCTGTACAAGCTTTGACGTGCTTTGTGCAAGCTACGTAGGACAAAGTAGTACTGGGAAGCACTTTGGGCAAGCTTTGTAGTACAAAGTAGTACTGGGAAGTGCTTTGTGCAAGCTTTGTAGTACAAAGTACTGGGAAGTACTCTGTGCGAGCTTTGTAGTATAAGTAATACTGGGAAGGGCTCTGTGCAAGCTTTGCAGTACAAAGTAGTACTGGAGAGTACTTTGTGCAAGCAATGTAGTGCAAAGTGGTACTGGGACGTGCTTTGTGCAAGCTTTGTAGTACAAAGTAGTACTGGGAAGTGCTTTGTGCAAGCTTTGTAGTACAAAGATGTACAAATTATTTTGTACAGGCCTCTGTGTAAAGGCATCTGTGTCTCACCTTTCTGTACGCAAAAGCTTTCTGCGCCCAATGGTTCTCTGTGCAAGAGACTTCTCTCTGACAGTAAGAGCTGTCTGGCGTGCAGAACTGCTGAGATGAGTTGAGATGAACTTCGAGGAGATGAGAAAGGCTGATCAGTGCTCGGATGAGATGAAAACAGTTGAGAAGAATTTACTTAGATGGATGACATGTGAGAAGAGATGGGGTGAGATGAGATGAGGTGAGATGAGGTGAGAAGAGCTAAGATGAGATGAGATGAGATGAAATGTGGAGTGTGAAGTGCAAGTGTGAAGTGTGAAGTGCGGGGCGCGTGTGAAGTGTGAAGAAAATGTTCGCTTGGCAGTGCATCGCACCGGGGCCGCGCACAGGCCATGTTCTTACACAACAACAGTGCAACAAGTTCGCACAAAGCACGCACGCACGGACCTGGCTGGCGCACGGCGCATGCAAGTTCTATAGATGAAAAAGGTCTTATAGTCTAACTCTAAGGCAACTTCCGCCCGCCTCGTGCGGGTACTACTGGTATCAAAAAGGAAGAAACAGGTCTATCTGAGCCCAGAATCTACAAGTCTCAAGTTTTGAGATAGTTTGTGGATATTTGGGGGCTATCACAGAAACACTTGAGGCCATGGTACACAGAGCTGAAGGCAGCAACATTCTGAAGCGATGAGAATAGGCGTAGGCCTTGGTTGATGGCTCAAAATGGGGACAGTGTCGCAATGTGTCGCAGCGATTCAAACGTTTTCATGTTCAATCTCCTTCAGTCTCTGTTTTTTTTGCATGCTTGCCACCAATAAAAAAACCTTGAACTGGTAAAGTCAGATCCAAAGAAACATGCAATTCAAGAATCGAAGAGTTCAACGGGGCAAATGTGCAAAATGTCCTATGAAAAACCGGCCTGGTTTCGGGGCTACACGAGTTGAAACCATGCCCTGCTTGCAGGTGCGCTTTGGCCCCAGCGGCCCAGTCGTTCTCTTCAGACCTGACACCAGAATAGCGCCACAGAATCGAAGCATACCAAAGCAGCCACGACATCGAGGTCCTTCGAGAGGTTCCAAGAGCCTTTGTGGGACACCATGACGAGCCGCATTGCATGGCATTGCATCACGCGGCAGAAAAAATGTCGATAACCAAGATCAGCTATTCAATCATCACCATCATCTTCTTCTTCTTCATCATCATCATCATCATCATCATCCTGGTCATCAATCGCCGTGGTCATCAACAACGACCACCAATAATCAAGACCTCAGGGGTCCACAACATCAATTTACATTGACAAAGATCCAATTTATTTGAACCATTTTAGGGTGATAAAATCCATATTTGGATTCCGAGTGAAACAGCCACTCACCACAACCACTACCGCTACTTAAGTGAGGCCCAATCCATTTGTCCAAACACGCCGGGACTTTGGTTTTTCGTATCTCGGCTGAGATGCAGAGAGGAGAAACACCACAAGGAGATCCAGCAGGAACTGGCTTTCAAATATATCCTGAGTCGCCGCTGGTGCCGCTGGTGTTGACACCCCCGGGCCCCATAGGCCAATGACTGTGTTGTCGGAATTATCTAAACATCTTTGGAAGGATATTGCGCCCTTTTCTTTTTTCCCCAAACAACACTGCTCTTGGGATTCTCAATTTTGCAAGGAACGGACCTTGATATGTATATAAATTGGCTGTTTCTTTATGTATCGTTATGTATGGCATAATCTATATCCACCGGCAGATATGTAGTGTATGAATCAAAGCATATGTATGTAAGTACATGTATTTACTGTAAATATGTGTATGTATACGTATATACATATATACATATATATATATAGAGATTTATGTATATATAATATACATAGGTACAAATACAACGGTGTTCAAATATATACACGTATATCACCGTATATCATATATATATATATATACGTAATTTGAAACATCATCTGCGTGTATGCATGTATGCATGTAGGTAAGTATGTGTGTATTTGCAAATGTGTATATAATGCTCAATGTTTATCAATTTGTTGTGCACATCTTTGAAAGCACCAAGCAGACCATGTCCGCAGCTGCGACCGAGTCTCCATGTTGTGGCACGGTGAGTTGTTCCCCGTAATGGGCTCATGCAACAGCAGCAGTGACAGCACCAGGTGGGCCGGTCTTCGGCACTCCAAACCTGGGACATAGCAGTAGCAGTAGCAGGAGCAGTATGCCGCGGTAATGAAAGAAAGCATTTCCGCTTTGTGGCAATAACATAGTTCGATCACCCGATTGATAAAAATAAATGGGCTTAATTTGGTGGCGGCTCGTGTCGTCCAATCTAAATTTCGTTCCCGACATTTGATGTCGGTTCAAACAGCGTAAATACCGAAGGCAAAGCAATCCCAAAAACAACAACACATCAAAAGAAAAATCCTTGACGCAAAAAAAATACATTGCAGCTGCGTCGTGTAAAAAAAAAAGTCGGGTCTGTGGCAAAGATTTCTGGTGAGAAACAAAAAATTACAAACATAAAACAACATGAAAGAAACATCTGCGGACAAGGGATTTGCAGTGAAACCAGACCGAGCAAAGACTGGTGGAACTCTCACAGCGGGACTGACATGAAACAGGCAGAAGTGATTGAAACGATCAAATTTCTTTCCAATCCCCAAAGTCCCTAAATCCCAACAATGTCACATGTCTAGCATCGTGGTATTGTCTTTGCCAAACTACCAGGATCAGCAATGAACTGAATGAGAACAAGTAAAAAGTGGAAGGGGTGTGGGAAAATTGTTGCCCGATCCTCTCTCTGTCTATTAAAGTTTCAAAACCATTCGATCACCTGACAAATAGCAATGATGCAACACGACGCAGCCTCTTTTGAAGGAAGTCTCAAGTCCTGTTTGACTGTCCAAGCGATTGGGCCATGTCCTCTGCGGCCATACTTTCTGGGCCGCTGCTTGTCAAATTTCAAATCAAGCATTGGCTGGTGCAAAATCATTAGCTCGACGAGCTCTAATGATTTTTTTTGAGGGCAATCAGAGTTTCACCCTGTCGAGGAGCTGCAACGGACACGGAAACACACAAGCAGAAACAGACCGAAATGAGTCGCTGATTTTAGCCACTTGCAGCTTCGGAACATGTTGAAACCTAGGACCTAGAGGCCATCTCAACTGAGTAATCGTACAGGTTTATTACAATTCCTATGGGCAGTCCCTGCGTGGCTCCAGCCATTCAGCCCTCAGGTTGTCAGGGTGAGTGTCTCTGGTCAGGAAGATCTTTTTGATGAGCCGACTGCAAAGATAGGATCCTGGAAATCTTGGACAATTTAAGGGTGTGGCAGAGCAACCGTCCCACAACAATTCCCGTCATGACTTCCTGGGGTCGAAGCAACAAATACAATATATACAGCTTGGCGCAGATTGTCTACATTGCACCAAAAACTGCGCATCAACGCAGCGCATCAATTGGAAAGTTTGGCACTACACGCAGATTCAACATTAACATCCGCGCAGGATGCGGAATGAGCAGTTTCCAGAACCTATAGCCACAATAGTTCGCAAAAGAATGGCCATTCACTGTGACGTGGTGGTACATTTTACATATTTTACCCCCTATCAACGCCAATCAGCCAACAGGTTTTGGCCATTGCTCAAATTGAATTCAGTTTCTCGCACTGGTGGCGAGCAGAAGGCATCTTTCTCGGCCCTACATGCACCTGTACGCACCTATAACATATGTATATATTATAACATGTATATGCTATATTTATGGTAGATTTATATACACATATAATATATACGTATATTACGAACAGGTGATTCTCAGCATGTTTGTGCCCACCCCAAATGACTGAGCACCACCATTGCAGGGTGGCCTCTTGCCGTTGGACGGACAGCGATGTCAAGGTCAATCCACAAGATTTGGTCCCTCAGAATCGCCATGTTCCACACCGACCTTCGGTTTTTCCTCGAATCGTTAAAATTTCCAAGATCAGGAAATGGGTTAGAATTTATTTCCGCACAACCAGGGTCTGAGCCACAGGGAATTCGTGCCAGGAGCTTCGTCGGGCGCGCCCCGACGCTTGGGCCCGCCACCTTGCCCACATGTACTGAAAATGATGATTTTACTCGGCCCTGATTTCAGGGCGGACAGACGGTGGGTGCCCAGGTGATTGCCGTTACTGCTGAGTGACCGCAATCACCTTGGCACCCGCCATGTGTCCGCCCTGGAATCAGGGCCGAGTTGACCAAAACAAAAGACAAGCACTTGACTAAGACTCCACCACAGCACAAATACTCAAACGATCTCAAAGGTCAGCAGTTGGCCTACGAAATTCATCGCCTCCAGCCCCAGTTCCAGCCTGGAATCCGGGCACCGGGATTCCGACCTCCTCCCCCATCAAGGGGGTTGGGAACGGTCCGAAGGCGATGCCGTGCCAGGCACCTTACTAAGATCCCAGGGCTTGGGAGGTAACCAGTGGCTCCAGGCAAGCGCTTTTTAGATTTCTTTGGGAAAGATCTTGACGCATTTGGTCGTTTCATGTCGTTTGACCATAGTTCTGAAACACTTCACGTGAAGCTGCTACTGAAGTTGCAACAGGCACCACAAATACTGCAGCCAAATGGCAGGATTGAACATGCAGCAGACCATTCCTGTTGCCTAGTTCACAAATTCTGTTCTGTGAACTGGGATTTGTGAACTGGGCAACAGGAATGTTCTGCTGCATGTTCTGCTGCATGTTGTGCACGTTCTGCATGGTCTGCATATTCTGCTTGTAGAATCCCATCATGCACTGCATGACTTTGAGGTTCCAAGCCTCCTTGTCATCAAGACTCACAAGACAAGAGCGAAAAGTAGTCAAAGACGTGGTCCATGCCATCGCAATGCTGCTGCTGCTGCATTTCTATGTCTTACGACAAGATGCCTGTGGAAAGACCCAAGCAAAAAGATACGAAAAGAAGCAAAGATTCATTGCCTGGATACTCTACTGTTCTTCGGTCCCCCGATATCTGCTGGCAGGTCAGTCTGGACTTTGCTTTCGCAATCCAAACGATCAGTTCCTTTCTGAACGACTCCGGCTGCTGCCAATGACACAAATAATTTGTGTCATTGGCAAAAGCAGGGACGCACGGTGGCAGAGTGGAGCAGCACTGAACAGCTTGAGGAAAAGGCCGCGGTGACACACCCAAGTACCTCCCGTCATGGTCATCCACAAGAAACTTCAAGCACTTTGATCCTCAATGGTGCAGTAATGTGCAGCAGGCGTGCTGGAGTCTCATAATGATTATTAATGAAACCCACAGAAGGCTCACGTCACACATTGGATATGTTTGGATCCCACGCAAGCCTCTCTGATTCCCATTCTTCCAATCCCACCATTCCACCTCTCCATCTAAGCCCTCGGACGTTTCTCAGAGTACCACCGGTGCAGGCCACTACTCTTCATGAGGTTGTTCATGGGGATGTCTGGGCCCAGCTTGGCACATTCTGCTCAGGGTGTTGGCAGAATTGATGTCAGTGAAATTTGTCCACAACCCGAATTGATACCAAAATCGTTCTGATGCACTAGATCACTCTCCTGCAGCGTCCCCTCACACCAATGGCACCCTGGCGCAACTGAGCCAAGGCCACGCTCGACGAAGATGTAGAGGTAGATGAAAGTCGAAAGGCACAGGGGAGGTCCTGCGAACTCCAGACATGACACGGTCACCCCCGGTTCAAAGAAGCGACGGTCACTATGGTCACTGGGATATTGATCTTACCATCTGGTTCTGACTCACATTTTTTGCCATGGAAAATCCCCATGCTTTATTTTAATAGGTAAACCATCTATTTCGATTAGGGCCATCTATACCATGGCTATGTTACATAACCAGAGGCTGCATCGTCTTACATGCATCTGCCCTGGCCTAGTTGCACCCAACGCCGCAAGGCTGCTTTGGCCACCGGGAAGCGGCTGGAGCTGCTTCCACCAAGGCGCAACTGCGTGGCAAGCACCACGAATCCGAGGTTCACCTGGCAGGGCCATGGAATTCGTTGGGGGTTGGGGGGTCCTTTTTGTCATGGTAACCGTAGTAACCCCAAAATGGCTGGAGAGTTTTTGGATGTTTTTTGGAACATGGAACTTCATGGAACATCCAATTTTTCGGAAACCCCCAGTTGAAACCAGCACCCCCTTGCTTGCTGCGGTTCAATGTCTCATGATTTGAACTTCTGCTTTCAGCCTATGCCATTGCAACATAGTTGGATATAATCTTGTGCATCTGTTTTTGTCATGAGTTTTTGATTTATCTGCCTGTCTTGAAGGATTTTCATGCTGATTTGTGCAGTGTTTGAACTCCTTTTGTTTTTGTTCATGCTGTTTGCTTCAGATTGTTCGTATGTGTTGAATCTCTTGCATGTGGATTTCTTCATTGTTAGTTTAAACTGGTTTGATGTTATTTCATGCGTGTTTATGTTCTTGTCTGGATTATTTTTTCACGCAGATGTCGTCATTTGCTCATCCGTTTCATTTGTTTACAATTCTCTATATACATAGATTTATGCATATGCATTCGATTTCCATGACCCTGGTGCAGTAAAATGATTCTTCATGTTGCATCTGTGTTTCATATTTCTTAATTTGTCTTCATTTGTCTCCTTCTTCGTTTGTTTTCATTGCGTTTGATCTAGCGGCTACGGCAGTGTTGGCTCCTGCCTTGTAGGTCAAATGCTGCGAGGTGAACCAAAAAGTCGAGGCCACCGAAGTCTCCAGCGGCAGCCAACTGCCGTGACTAAAAGTATGGGTCCACACCGCCTGGCCACGGCGTCAGCGACGAGCAAAATACAAAGTCTATCTGATAGAACTGTGTCTTGGAAACTGCGATACTGTAGTTTCTATAATCAGCCAAGCATCCATCAGGGTCAACAATACTCGAAGCAAATCAGCACGAGAGTTCCTGCAAGATTTATGCTCTTCTTGAGTTTTTCCACATTCCATGTGTCCCTTCACCAAATCCAAAGGGAGCAGAACCACCAAAAAAATGCCCATTGTGAGTCATGGTAAGACCAAATTCAAGGACAGTGACAAAGGCTTGGATTTTTTCATTTGGATGTGCCTTAAAATTGGGTATGTCACGGTTCCAGAATCCACTGGTTTATCACCATGTCCATCCATTTTGCGTATGAAAACGGCCAGTTTGCAGCGTTCCTCTCGGCTGTTGGCCGCTGCTTCCCAACAACCACCAAGCCCAGCACCATCAGCAAAGCGCTAAGCAGGGCAGCCATGCGAAGCGATGGAGTGCTATGCCAAGGGCGCCACTCCAACAGGCCGAACTCCCAAAATGCCTGGCTTGAAGTTGCCAAGTTTACCACAAAATTAGATTATGAATTCACCATTAACCAACAAAAATGGGGATTGGGCACTGGGATATTCTGGGAAGATGGGGATACGGTCGGAACATAAAAAGACATTCAAACATTGGTGGAGAGATGTTCCCGCGAATCTCCGTGACCCCAAAGATGGAGCTTCAGCTTGTAGCCGGTTGGTCAATGAGTTCATGTTTATCTGTGTTTAAAAGAATCTTTGGCTTGCCCCAATATCACTTGGCGGCTTGGCCTATCTTAATCTATTTGCCATGTCTTCAGTTAAGGGTTTATAGGGGTTTATTCAAGTTTTCTTTGGAACAAGATTCTTAAAGTCAGGGATTCCAGAAACAGCGAACGACATTCGCTCCTCGCAAAAGTCGGGCTTCGCCAAAGGCGCTTCGCAGCTGCTCTTGGACATCCACATCCTCGGCGCGGAGTGGGATTCAAAGAAAAGGCACTGGTCTGTTGGCTTAATCTTTGTATCCATTGTATCATTGTAAATTTATACCATGATTGTCAAATATTGTCAATTTATCCATTGTATCATTGTATCTTTGTAAATTTCTTGTTGCTATAAATTGACCATATTTGACAATCACGGTTACCAGATGTTACCAGGATATGCTGCCAAGCTTGATTCATACCAGCAAGTCGATGCTGCAACACAGAGAGGTGTGGGGCCCCAGTCGTTGATGGTTTCAGGCTGGTAGTCTAACGTAGTTTTATCGTGTTTTCTTCTTCTACACTCATGTGATAAAACCAAGGATAAATCCCCCAGTTGGGGACCGTGTATACAACATTACACAACCCATTTCTGGTAAAATTATGTAAAATTGGTGACTATTTTTGGGTATACCACATCACTCAGTTGAAACATGTAGAAACTCTGAAGATCACCATCCCCACCATCCCACCCTTCGCCAAGTCGCGCGATGCCATTGTCTCCCTGGTACAGGCCATGCGGCACCGCCAAGGGCGGTGGCAGCAGGACATGGCTGCCGTTCAAAGGCCAAGGCTCCAGTAAGGGAAAACGCCACCTTTCGGCAACGATGGAGTCACTGGATGTGCCATGATGTGCCTTCTATACGCTCTGGTTATGTCAAAATAGCTATTGAAAATGGCCATTGATTTCGTGACTTTTCCCATCAAAAATGGTGATTTTCCATAGTTACGTTAGTTTACCAGAGGGTACCTTCCCGACAGTCTGAGCTGCAGTCTTGTTCATGTCCGGGTCAGTCATGTTATACAGGAAACACTGCGACGAAAATCCAATGAAACTAGATGAAAGCACGGTTAAGATCGACATTGGAGGTTGAAACTTCACCCTCTGGTCATCTATATAGCAAAAAATCGGAACGTTACATCACAAATATCCATCCAAACATCTCTAAACATCATTTTCCATGTGTTTTTTTCCGATTCAAAAATTGGAAGAAATCTTCGGTGGTCTGCTTCCAAGGCGCCAGGGCGCCATACGAGGTGCCAAAAACCGGGCGGTGGAGGCCACATCGCAGTGGCTGGGGAGGCAGAGCCCACCCAGCATCTGAAAAATGTCAATGGATTGGTCAATGGGAAAATCGATGGTTTCCGGTGAAGATTTTCCCGAACAAACCAATCCATTGATCATGGGATAATGGGACGGGGAAATGATATAAAATGATGAGATATACAACTCACGATAATGACAAGCGATAGGTGCTATTTTTATCTATTTTCAATTTTCGATACCTATCAACTAACAGTAACTAACCATAGGTGTTAAAATATACATACTGTATGTCGACCAAACGCGGGGGTTCAAACCTCCTGCAACCTGTTGCAATTGATGAGGATCGCTGGTCCATGGCCCCATGGCCACGTGCCTTGTGATCGAGTACCCCCTGAGGTCCAAAGTGCGTGATATACTCCCCCCACGCCGAGGTGTTCCATCGGGGCACCAGGAACCAGGGCAGAGCCGTGGTGTCGTAGTCCATCCTGGGAGCGACGTTGATGGCGACCAATGGGGTACCAACGGACTTGCAAAAGGACCGAACAGAATCAGCATTCAGAAGTTGGCCGTTTCGGGCATGGAAGCATCCAGTTGGTTGGATCTCTTCCAGCTTTCCAGCAGAGTCATACACGATGTAGGGGCAATAGATTTTTTCACTGGAACATGACAAGCATTGCATCCCTTTGCTCTCCAACTACATTTCCAGGCGGGAAAACACAGCTGCAAAAGAGCCAGCACAAAGGAATCACACAAGACACAGCACCAGTGTTATTAACCTTGGTGTCCTCTCAACACAGGATGAAATAACTCATGAGTCCACAATGAAATCCATGATGAAATCCATGTATCTTTTCTAATCTCACCGGCCACCGTTCAACTCCCCAGCGCCTCAGCCTGGGTTTGCCCAGCTGCGCTACGTAGAAGAACCGGCCTTCGCAGCTGCTGACCGTCGCCAATTTCAAGGGCCTCACTAGCCACAGCAATTTGATGCGTCACTTCAAAAAAAGACGGAACTACAAAGATATTTCACAAAGATTCAACATGATACTGATAGACACTGATAGACTCGAGTTTTTTAGAAGGATAATTTTTCGGAACAACTTCAACGATCATCTGGCAGTGTGTCAAAACCTTGTACCCCTGGTATTGATCCATACCCATCTTGGAGTCTTCTTTCAGCCTGTTTTCAACGCTCGTTTTCAACCCCTGGCCTGGCCAAAACTGCCTCCAGACACAGGGACTCTGGTGCATGTCGCGGCACTGCACGCCACGTCTCTGGTGGGGCGACCTAAGCCCGTCGTTTCACCACCGAAGAAGTCCCAATTTGGGGCCCATTGGGGGGGCGACATATATATATATATATATACATATATATGCATATATAGCAAACTACCAGATCTACATGTCAAATGTTCCCAATCATCGAAGTCAATTGGATGTCTTCATCGGATTTGGATGTCGAACTTCCATCGAAGCTAAGGGTCTCGCCAACCCTCGGCAACAGCGCTCTTCTGTGTGTAGCCCGTCCCAACAACTCGCCCTGTCCTCCGTCAGATCTTCCTCCTAGAGGCGTTGGGGGCGGCCGCAGCTGCATGACTTCTTGAGTCATCGATGCTCTCGTTGAAGGCCAATTCAGTGTAAATCAATGCATACGTGCGTCTATATATATATATATATATATGGCAGTGTGTCAAAACCCTGTACCCCTGGTGAACATCAAAATAGCTGGGATTTATGGATGTTCATCCCCCTAAAAATGGTATTAATAGGTATTGATCCATACCCATATATGTATAGATCTTCTGTGGATATCAATTCACATTATGGTCACAGTTGTATTAACTAATAGCTGACCCCAATGATGTCACCATTCGTAAGTCGACCTCATCTCCCAGGCGGCAGCAGGCACGAAAGCTGTAGCCATTCGTCCAGCACTCTCTGCCGACTGGTGCTGGTGCCTGCGCAGCCGCTGGTTGCGTTGCAAGTCGTGAAGAATAAATGATACATATACAGCACAAAATGCTAAAACATAGGTACCGGACCTACCATACATAATATATATGTATATATATGTATATATTGCTATGTACAAATATATATATATATATTGCAATAATATATACATATATACATATATGTGTACTGATCCGTTTGATTCCAATGATCTCTTAAGGAACTCCAGCTTCCACCCCTTTCAGTCACTTGCTCTTCGGCCCCTTTCCAGTCTTCGGGTCCTCTTCAGTTTCGCTTTGCTTTGGAGCCATGGGCAGCTGCCACCGACCTGCCAAAGGTCCCACATTTGGATCATAGAAGTTGGGGCATCACAAGCCGACAGCACATGGCTTTGGCAGTTTCACTAGGGTACCCCTGAATCTCAAAGTCGATCAATGTCATGTTAATGTTATGTCATGTAATGTTATATCAATGTCATATCAATGTTATGTCACCAAGGCTTATTCCCCAAATGATGGCCACAGTTCAGGGCTCAACAGCGTGGCACCATCCAGATCTTCTCCATGGACGCAACAGCGCTCGAAGGTCAAACGCCAGCCGTCCCAGCAGTGCTTTCGGCCCTCGAAGCCTTGGGTCGGATGGGATGAGGCAATAGTTCCAGATTGTGCCATACGTATATATATATATATGTTTGTATCTATGTGCATATAATATAATATATATATATATATATATGTGATATAGAATGATATAGATATAGATGTAACATATCATGCATCAATAGAAGAGTTTCATTTGAATATTAGATTGAGCAACCAGTGGATCGTCAAGATATTCCAATCTTCACCATATCCAATGATCAATTGCTGAGACCAAAGTTAGAAAGGGCCTAGGCCTGTACCCCACCAGCCCCAGCCGGTCCTTGTGTCAGATCACAGCAAAGTTCATGACTGTACAATGGCGGATCCCAACAGTCCTTGGAGCACTGAAGGCACGTGGATTTTCTAACGTGCTCACCATAGTATACGATGTATCAACCAACATCAACCAACATCAACCAACATCAACCAACAGACCCCCGAGATGCCCCAAGAATCACCCAGCTTTCTCCAAGTTCTATATATATATATATGTATTTTTGCCACTTTGTCAATGTTTCGCTTTCCCTTCCAGGCATCCTTTCCGGGCACGTAGTCTTTGTACAGCCCCACGCGTTGATACCGCGCCGATGTCTCCGACACATACGCTGCCACCTTGCTGTCTTCGCCCGGCGCCACACAGCATCGAGCAAAGGTGAAGTGGCCGTCCCAACAGGCGGGGTTGCCGCCTGCGACCCCAAGTCATGAACGATTATTGATGTGGGATAGTTTGGGTTAGTTTGGGTTGGTTTCCCTTGTTGCTGGATCATTTGGGTGATTGGGTGAATGATGGTTAGGCTGTTGAAAATGAATGTTGAAATACAACGCCTCGTTCCGTGCCAAACAGCCTGCAAAAATCACAAAGTTCAGTGATGGTAAGTCGTGAGCAAGTCATGCGCAGTCGTAAAGACTTGTCGAAAAATATTTTCCCCCATGTCCATCCTGTGAACTTAGAAAAACAGTCATGTGGTAAACCCAATTTCATAAACCATCCCCAAGTCATCACCAAGTCATCACCATTTTGGGTCCTATATTTACCATCCCCAAATAGTAGGTTTATTGGGTTGTGGGATGAATCCAGGCACCTGGACCAAAGCCCACACAACAAATGTCGTAAGAAAAGCCCGCGATCCAACAGTACGGATTTCCTGCGCCGGTCAAATCTTGGAGAATGTTTGCAGATCCATAGATTGCACAACTGCTATTAGCTGCGGTTTTCTTCACTTTCCTATCTCAAAAATTCTCAAGTGATCCTTGGCAAAGTCTAGTGCAAGAACCACAAGGATTTCCCGAGTTTGCCAGTTGCATTCTTGTGAAATAAGACTAATAAAGTTGTGTGTATCAAAGGAAGTTACCTGGAAAGAGTATCCTACATGCTCTGGCCCTCCAGCAAATCAATGAAAAAGCCCAACTTTGAATCTGTATCTCATCAAACAAAGTCAAACCAGAGGGCTTTGCAACCGGCAGAATGACCATAAAAGATCTTCGGGAACAACCAGGCAGCTAGAAAGTCGCTTATGTCTGTGCCTCCCATCATTGTGGCGTGTCATTCATGTCTCCCTGTCCTGCCATCTTGGAGCAATCCACTCATCCGATCCTGTTTGATGCAGGAGCTGGGTCGGCCAACACGCAAAGATTGGTGCAAAATGGTGCAAATATGTATAGATCAAAATGTGAAGCCAACAGATTTCGACAGGTTTGGGATCATATCTCTTTCGGGGTGCCCAAGTCTTGCCGACTCCCAACTACTGCTGTCCTCGTGGCTTAGCTGGGGCCCAGAAGCCAATCAGCAATCAGCCAGGTTGTTCCATCTGAGAGAGAGCATGCAACTGGCATCTTTCCAACATGGCTGAAACATGGAATTGCACATGGGATGCCAGTGCCATAAAGTCAATCCATTTCGGGGGTCAATTTGATCATTCCATGGCGTTTTTTTCAGCATTTCGACTGGCAGCTCCTCCAGCTCTGTTTGAGCCAACAGTAAGAAAACAGCGACCGTCTCTTGCTGCCATAGTCTGAAGTACATGTGTATCTGATTCAAAGCGCGGCACAAGAAGCTGGACTATGCTATATTTTGGATCTTATGATCAGAGTGTGTCCAGAACCCCACATGCAATGGCTCCAAAGGCAAGGAAGAAATGATGAAAAGCAACTGCCCAACTACAAACCCATACTCCCCCGTATTCCCACCCTTACCCCCGGTGCCGCACCGATCACCAGAATTCGATCTGATGACCTGGGGATGGTGAACGAAATCAGGACCTCGCTGGGCAGCCTAAGTCCTCTTCAGTGCTTCTGCTTAACCAAAGCAACTTGTAACAAACATGTTGGGATGTCTCAGAACTCAGAAGTACTTACTTGTCCCCAAACACAATCATTTTACTATCTTACTTACCCATTATCCCATTATTACCCTGACGAAAAACAATGTCTTGATGTTCAATTTTCAGTGGAAGATGTCATGCCTCCACTCCCCCGGCTGCTCTTTTTGCTCAGCTCAGTCGAGGCTTTTTGGCAAAGGGACGCTCTGCTGCCCTTGCCACCTCCTCCGGACTCACCAGAATCGAGCGAAGCTCTCCTTGGAGGATTGCCATCATTGCCATCCCACTGATTTCATCCATTGGGATCACGGCCATCCAATCCATCCATGGTCTGCTGGGTTCATCCAACTAGATTGATGCAATGCCAGAAATCAACGGAGGGGCCATTTGCCGAAATCTTCGGTCCTGTCTTGAAGAACTGCTTCATGGAGTCGTCGCTGATCTCTAGGGCTATGTGAAAGAGGCCCATCAAAAAGGCCTCAACTCCAGAGAAACACCATCTCAAAACAGGAAATTCGGATGGGAATGCAGATGTTCTTCAACATCAATCATGGAGCTAAATGGCTTTTGATCAAAGGCCTGGTACACTTTTTTGTTCACATCGAAATAGCTGGTACTGTGGATGGTTGCGAAATCCTGCATGTTGGTAATTCTTAGGTGACTATGAAACATTGTACATAATGGGACTATAATGGGATTTTGCTCATCTACCAGCTGGTGCAGGATTTCGCAACCATCCACTGGCTGGATTGCCATCCCATCCTGCCAGGAAAGGTGCTGAGTGTGTGCCCACCACGATCTCCGTCTCCGGCCGCTGAAGGAGCCACAGGAGAAAGTCGTGAGCCCTCCGAGGGGTGCTTGAGCTGCCATACCCGTCATGCAATTTAAATAGAAATTCATAAATTCATCAAACATGAATCTATGAAGCATTGAGGGGGGCCCTGGGTTTTGTCATATCTTGAGTCCCAAATGTGTATAGCTTTTGATGGTAGTAAATGAATCCAAATTCAACTTGTGGAAGCAGCTTGGAAATTAACTTGTGTCAGACACATCTCCGACCAATCATCAACTATATCAAACTCTGCGAAATCCATGGTCGCACACAGGTGACTTTGTGGCCCCTGAGCCTTTGCGCCAGCTCCAACTTACTTTCTCGTTGCGTCCAACTGGTTGGGTCCTACCACCATTGGTGCCCTTGTGAGTTACTGTTAGTTGGGGCCTAGTGGCACGGCCATGTGACGTACACGGTCACGACTGATTGAACGTTAAAAAAAGTAGAAAGATGATCAAGCGAAGATGCAAATGCCCGAAGCCTTTGTGAATGCGGCATGAAACAAACATGCGTCTACCAAACTTCAATGTGTCTTCCGGATCCATTTTGCTGTTCTTTGAACTGCATGTTTTCGACTCCAGTTATGACCCAAATTCGCTCCTCATCGTGTTTCACGTGGGAAACATCCACCTTTGGGAAGGTTTCCACGTAGTCCGTCCGGGAGGAGCGCCGATCGCAGGTATGCACACCAATCTGCTCTCGACCTGGCAGATACCCGACTGCCTGATGAAGTTCAGCAGAAACATCAAGATTTGAAGCTCAGCAGTTTCGGGCCCCACAGTCGAAACGCAGTCGAAAGAAACATCTTCGGAGTTTGGACTCCCGACAGGCTCCATGGGCCAGGACAGGAACTCCGTTCGAAACGGCGTCTTTGAAAGCAATGAGAATGGTCTCTGTCCTCTGCACGGCAGGGATTCCAGTGACTCCCTCAACACTGTAAGGCTGTAAGGTCTGTTATAAGGGAAAAGTGTTGAGAGCACAGAATGGATGCCACGCTGAAGTAATTCCACCAAAAGGAATTTGGACCCATCTGTACATGTTTTTTGAGGGAGAAATCTAAGCATTGGAATCAAGTCACGCAACATACGGGTTTTGGTCTTGGAAGGCCTACCACAGGGGTGCCAGTGCCAATTGAGCCATCAAAAATATGGCTTATCATAATCCTTATTAAGTTTTCCCCACCAAATTGGGTAGTATAAGTCCCTATACTTTTCCAATCAACAATGATATTCTTAATGGCTCAATTGTTGCGTTGCATTCTTAGCGGCGCGCGTCTCAGCGGTGAAACCACCAACAGTTCGGGCGTCAGCGTTTTGGCTAAAGACCACAGAGCCTGACGAACACACGGCGTGATCTGGGATTCAATCCGTAAAAATTAGGGATCTATTGATCTACATAAGCATGTGTATATACATATATACTTATATAATATAATATGTATATATATATATATATTATACAATATATATAT
>Ga0126342_10008843_pt1 | contig 18037 bp, 13 predicted proteins | sample Cyp1metagenome_FD_92528 | JGI IMG/M metagenome (GOLD analysis project Ga0126342, IMG submission 92528) | Coral microbial communities from Lord Howe Island, Old Settlement Bay, Australia - Cyphastrea 1 metagenome | ecosystem: Host-associated > Invertebrates > Cnidaria > Coral ... | reverse complement strand
TCTTTGACTAACTCTTTCTTTGACTAACTCTTTCTTTGACTAACTGTTTCTTTGACTAACTCTTTCTTTACATTCTAAAAGTCCGTAACACGGAAGTTTCTCCCACTAAACTTCCTTTGATTAGACTAGTGTTCTTCATATTCCAATTTTATGAAAAGTAATGGATGTTACAGTAACCTATTAAATCGATGGATATTTGGAAATTAATAGAAAATTATGGATGTATATATATATATATACAGTATATCAGTGGGATATTAATATGTACGGCGATTCACCAAGAAAGATCTGTTCATGACGTTCATAGATTGGTGTAAGGGAAAGTTCTGCAGTATACCACCAATGACTCATGATAGGGTGTCCCGTAGATGTTCCCTCTAAGCAATTCTAGGACCGTATTGATGGGAGATTATCATCACCAATAAAGTGTCCAACAGCTGCAAACGCACCATGATTTGTTGGTCAATGTGATTTGCTGCGAAAATTATGAGTCTGACTGACGCAGGTTGCGTCTGAGTTGGCAGTTAGCACCTTGGCATCGGAGTTCTCTGTAGTATGTTGTGGCATGATGTGAAGCATCCTAGGGTTGATGGTGTGGCAACGCAGAGCACATACATGTTGATCTGTTGTGATCTGTTTACATTGCCGCTCCCTTTGTGTGAAAAGTCCACACAGCAGAGCCAAACCATGCGAACCTTGCAAGTAGAACTTATGTGTATATATATATAATTATATATATATGCGTGTGTGTGTACACACATAGAGATTGTAAGGTAATCACTGTAAGCAGTGAGATCATGCCAACTTGAAAGGATTTTTTGGCACCCTTTTCAATCCACCTCCCAGGACTCCCAGGCCCATCCCAGGCGCAACATGGGCGCCACTCCGCTCCAGTTGATGTTGGGCACTGCAAAGCCCTTGGCCTCCGGAAAGCGCTTCACCACGCCCGGCAGCACACCGAGCCCTGCAACCCCTGGGTTTTCCTCGCTGGACTCGAAGAGGGTCTGCATGCCCAGGCAGATGCCGAAGAAGGGCCGGTCCTCCTTGAGGTACTGCCTGGACAGTCGCTGCGAAAGAACTGCTTCCAAGGCTTGCCATTTTATCCCCTAAATTGACTAAAAGCACTGCTACCAGAACCTATCTACAGCAAAACATAGTTGTAAAATGTCCAATATATATATACACCATTATACACCCATAACATTATACAGTATAACTATCGTAGCTATCATTCACCATCATTTCTTGCCCCATCCCCTGATCCTCCAACCTCAAAGGTTCCATGAAGCCCTTGCGCTGCAAGGCATCCACACAGGCCCCAAAGGCGCCCACGCCGGGGAAGATGAGACGCTCAGCGCTCAAAATGTCCTCGGCCTTCTGCACGAAGCGCACCTGCAAAGGCCGACATCTCGGCGACCAAAACCTGGGTGGAAGGGTTAAACTGCTGAAATCTTGGTTGATTACCCTCTGGTAAACGTTTACATAACTATGGAAAATCACAATTTTTAGTGTGAAAATCCAGTATAAATGGCAATATTCAATAGCTATGTTAAATTACCAGAGGGTAGTGGTTAGTGGTTCTTTCAAAGAAAATCAAAGAAAAACCATCCAATGTTATGAGGAAAGAGTGGATCTCATTATTTGGGAAAACCAAACAGTATCGGGAGCACTGTTAAGCAATCGTCAGATGGCCCAAGGGGATGGACAGCGGAATTCCTTTCCCCAGCCATCTGCATATCTAATGCTATAATACGACTGTAGATTATTTGTAAACTATATATATGTCTATATATACAACTCCATACAGGTATAGTGTATATACATATGTGTGGGTAGCATATACATATATAACATGTAACATATATATATAGAGAGAGAGATGGCATTTTAACATATATATATATGTATGTTTATATGTATAGTATAGCATGAATATACATACGCACACACATATATATATATATATATACGGCTATATTTATATAATTGTATATATAAGCATACATAAGTATCTAATATTTTATGTGTGTGTGCACGCATCATAGATGAAAATATTTTCCGGATCCCCTGCCTTGAAACCCAAAGACTGGATGGCATTGAAGACCTTAGCTGCCAAGCCTGCCTTGATCCCCAAAGATCCATGGTCAAAAAATAGATCAATCGGATGATCTAAAATGATCATAAATGTGACATCCTCTTATACAAATATCATGGTTTAAACATTTTTTAGCATTCAAAAAAAGCCAAAACCCTCCAGTCTTTCTCAAGTCGACTCCCTAATCTCCCTAGTCTTTCTCGATCTTTCTCGTCCCAGTTGCACTTTGAACATTCCCCGCGCCATAGTCCAGCAACGTCACCTCCGACATCTGTACCCCGACAGGTCACCGGTGCCGCTCGGGCAGCCGAGCCCTCCAGGCCCGGTGGACAGCGACTTTTTTTTGGGCCGAGTTCGGTGCGGCGCAACCGCAACAGTGGAGCTTGGCAGGAAAAAATGGTGATGGAATGAGAAAATCCATTGGATTTTTTCATGGGAGAATCATGATCCAAGATGATGTCCAATATGTATTGATACCCTCTGGTAAACTAACATAACTATGGAAAATCACCATTTTTAATGGGAAAACTCACTAAAAATGGCCATTGCTAATAGCTATGTTAGTTTACCAGAGGTAATCATGGGAGAAATCATGGGATTTTTGTTGAGAATAACATGGGATATGCCGGGATAGAAACTAACAGACTGTAATTTGTCGCAAGTGGGGAGCGACTAAGAATGGCCCCAAGGGCTGGCATTCTTGGGAAAATGATGATAAACCATGGGAAGCCATGATATAGGAATTCTGGAATTTTGGAGTATTCAACCATAATTACATTCTGGATTCAAAATTCCATTCTGGAAAAATGATCCATACATAGGAATTCTGGAGTATTCAACCCAGTCGGTCATCTTACAAGTAGCGGAACAAAGTTGGCAATGCATCTTGAGATGTTCCGGCGCCAGCCACATCACCCTCGTTTGACCATTTGAAATGGGCTCCAAGGCATCCGAAAGCCTGTTCTCAAGCGCTGCCAGAGGCTCTTAGAGGCGTGATGTTTGAATTTGCAGCAGATGGTGATGAAGCAATGCGCACCTGCCACGTGGGATGTAGACATCCATCGATTGAAAAATCAGCCGCTGATCCTAGATGTCCACCGGCCGCAACTTTCGAAGCCGCCTCGGGAGCACGACCCAGAATGCCTCCAGATCCTCACAATGGCCAGGAAGGTCCAAATCCTTCTGTCCATTTTGCCAAGGACAGCTTCATACAGTGGATGGAAGACATCCTGCACAAGTTCATAGGTGGTTTATCCGTTTATTCACAAGGTTTCAACCATCCAAGGTGGTGCAGGATTTATTCCATCCACTTTCAGTTTGCGCAGTTATGCGCAGTTCAATTCAACCATGTCGTTCAAAGGAAGTGCAGCGCACCTGGCACGGCTGCCCCCATGTCTGGTGCCGCCGCTACGGCCACCGCTGGAGCCCCATAGGGCCTCGAAAGTCGCATCAGCACGGTACTCAAGTCGTTGGGCCATCAATAGGTTATGGAATCTGGTTAGTGGTTTTAACATGTTTTAAGTTTTAACCCATCCCAATGAATTATTTTCATTAGTCATCCCAACCAATCATCCCTTTTGTATAGTTGAAACATGTTGAAAAACAATCTATATGCAGCCCCCAGCCAGTAATATTGAATTGTTAAACCATCCATGACCAACTTGAACTATTGCTGAACTGGCATTTGTGTATTTGAATCAGCCATGTCTATCCATTGCTGATGTTTACATCATTTCATGATATCCATGAGTTTACCACCTGACAACGGAGATTGCCTCGCCTCGAGTATATGTTGTCAGCTAAAACGGGGCCTTGGAGAGGTCTGCCGCACAGAAAAGCATCACCAAGTGCTAAACCCATCCCAAAGCCATCACCTTTTTATGGCTGCGATATGTGGTCACCATCCCTAAATGATACGTTTATGGCATGCCAGCTGTCTGGTGACCAGTGGGTCCCGTCACCGTCACCGCACCTGGCTGAGTCGGTGCTTCGCTGATATCACCTGGGAGCACTCGGGGGTTCCGGTCGAGGTTCAAGTTGGCTGGGCATACTCGGTGAGTTTGAAGTCCATAGATAGATATCAGATAGGTAGATAGCTAGGTAGATAGCTAGCTAGATAGACACACACACACATATATATATATATACACACGTATATGTGTGTGTGATATGTGTATGTATATATATATATATATACCATATATACCATATATGTATATGTGCCCATAGTGCCTGAAAATTATTCCCAAGGAAATTATTCTGGAAAATTATTCCTGGTCCTAGATCTAACCACCACATCGGAATAATTTCGGATGGCAGGGGTCATTAATATCATATACTGTAATATCTCCATATGATTCCATATGAATCATTGATGCTTGACCCTCTGATCACATATAATTAGATCTCCCATCCGCCTCCCTATGACATTCTAATACATTCTACGCATGCAAATCTGAAACGAATGAAAAGCATTTCAAGACCTGCAGTAGGTTCAGTAGATGTTCTGATGTTCATCTTCTCTTTTGGGCAACATGAAAAAACGTCAACTCATAACAATTCGACAGCTCTGCTTGTCATAGGAACCTGGCTGGAGCCAACCCAAACAGTTTGACCTTGAGGTTCTCGTCACTGATTTCCCCATTTTGTTGGGGTCTCCAAGTCTCTGGGGCGCCAGTGTGTGCACAGGAATGTGGTTTCAAATGAAGTGGTGCAAAAATTCAAAAACGTCCTTGATTTTTACCCACCTGGTCATATCCAACCAATGTGGTCAAGGCCCCCGGCTCGCAGAATTCATGGCCTCATCAGCGCAGCTTGCAGCTGGCAACTAGCAACCAGTAGTTGACCAATGTGACAGTCACAGAACACCCCCAGCGGCAGCGGCGCCTGTGTCAGCGGGACTTCAGACACCTGGCTGCTGGTTGAGTTCTCTGGTTTTGTTCTACTTTGATGCTGCCTAGAATACATACAAGGCGAGGCCCCCCAGCTATAAGTTGGTTTATAAAGTTTATAAACCCCTTAGGTAGTTATATCCACCATGAAGCCTAGTTGCACCAAGTTCTAAGTCAACTCAGCTAGGGGGCTTCACCTTGTAAGAATCTTGCTGTCAGACCTTCCAAGGAAGTGCCATTCCATCTTGAGAAGCGCCATGAAAAACCCAGATCTGTTGGGAAAATGACCGGCATTTCTATCGGGGCTCAGCGAAAAAATGCGAGAAAGCAAAGAAAACATCACCATCAAGTCAATAGATGTTGGATGATTTACACTATTTGTATGTATGCGTTCCAATTCTTCAAGAGTGACTCACTACTGACCGCCACAGCCCTCAGTGATGGCTGTTTTTGGAAGTAGACACCCTGCATCTATCTGTCTCCGGGCCTGTTTGCATCACGTTTGTATTTGTATTTGTATATGTGGACTGTGCTGTACCTGTACAGCACTGCGCTGCGGTGCAATGTAATGTCATTCAATGTAATGTATGTCTACCGCATTTTGCGTTTTATATATGTATGTCATGCATGTTATGTAGCATGGGTAGTGTAGCTAGTGAAACATAACGCAATGTAATGTGTGTGTGTGTGCATATGCCCCAAAGGAGGAAATAAAGCTGTTACATGCCCGGAAATTTGACATGGAACCGAAAAATTGGGTCTGGCAATGTCTGGCAGTCTAGTTTCCCTGCTCTTCCCACATTAAGATATTACCATTTGCAAGTTCATCTTAAAAAGAAAAACAAAAAGGTCACGAATCGATGCCCGTTACGCCAAGGGACAGCCCTCCTGGACAAATTGTTCAGCTCATGCGGTTGCGCTCGGTTCAGTGTTGGGCCCATCACTGATGCCTCCAGCGGTCACTGGCCATGAAACCATCCAGGTTTGTCAGGGTGAGATGGTGATACTAGCCATGTCATGTCCATGACTCTGTACGATCCGTTATTCCCATAGGTGTTACCATGCTCTGTTCATCTTTAAGCCCTTCATGGCCTTTTTTGATGCATGATACCGGTTCTACCATGTTCTACCCTGCTGTCTTGGGTTGTCTTGGTGTCATCTTGCAGGGCACCTCTTGGATGAGCATAAAAGGTGTCCCTGACGTCTCCTGTGCAGTCCATCTCTGAAGAGAAAGCAGCATTGGCTGATGCCCCATACGCTCCTGGGTGGTGCCGCATGGCAAGATCGGGAGCCATATGGGTTTGTCTGAAACGAGGGTGCCCAAAAATATCCCAAAACACCATGTCTTAGTGTATCGTGTTCCACTCTGATCATCGTTTTCCCCGCTAAGAATTGCTGTCTTGGGGTATCCCTCAGTGTAAGTTTTGGACAAACCCAAATGATCTTGTTAGTTCTTTATTCCATGTTCAATGATACCAGTATCCCCATCAAATGCGTGGATTAGATTTGTACACATGTTATGTTGATAAACCCCTTTCTACGTTCCATTGGTTTGAGGTCTATTATCAAGTTCTATCATATCCCTACTCGCCTTCTATCATCCATCTCCCAACCAAAACATTCCCTTAATTTCCCAAAAAGACTGGGTGATTTTAGGCCCAGTCATTTGGTCAAATCTCTCCATTCCCAGCCAGCTGCATCCAGCTGCCGGGTGCTGCTGCCGAAGGCTCAATGGCTTGCTGCACGGCACTTCCCGCTTGAGTCACGCCTCTTGCCACATTCCTGGGGGCTCCGCACTGGAATCCCTATGGAGGTGGCATCCGCCATCACTGGTTGCTTCTAAGATGTTCTACCCTCTGGTAAACATAGAAAAAACTATTGAAAATGGCTACTATTTATAGATTTTATAGTTGATTTACCCATAAAAAATGGTGATGTTCCATAGTTATGTTAGTTTACCAGAGGGTAAATCTCCCTGAAAAATATGAGTCTTGGATCAGAATTTCAAGGGGAAATACTTGGGAAAACAGGAGTTCAACCCCGAAATGATACAATATGATACACACCTTTTTGGGGCATGGGTTCAAATAGCCCTCAATGCTTAAAATTGGCTGCTACACATACCACCTGGGCCTCACACAGGGCTGTCTAGCCCCTACGTCATCAATGCGAATCTCTACCCTCGAAATCTAAGAGTTCCGTGGTTCCCATAGCAAAACTTCAGATCCCAGGTTTGAAAATCTTAAGGGAAAATCTACACGAAAGCAGTTTCCTATAGATTTTCCCTTCAACCGATTCTTGAACAAATGGTTTTCAGCATCTTTCAGCCCGTCTCACTGGCTGAGTTCCCATCTGTTCCCCTCAGCTTAGAATCTGTCCGTCCACCAGCGTGCAGTTCAAACGGTCAGTCCCCAATGCTTTCCTTGGAGGAATCCCATCTGACACTGGGGGCAGGAACGCTATGAATATAAGCTATGAAATCTATGAATATTGGAGGACAGTGTCGCCATTAGCAAATCTCATGCGCTGTCAATGGGGATCATCCCCAGCAACTCAATCACTTCAACTGTTTTGCGTCTGTTATTACTATCCACCACTGCTAACTAGCACAAACAGTGAAACTACCTTGATTCATGATGGATTCGAAGATACAAAGTGGGCCTTTCCACTTGCCTCTACTGCAATTCAGTTGTGCCATTTGGATCCATTTGGATCACAGTTGTGAGACCAGATCAGTGCTTCAGTGCTAGAAAATCCTGGAGGATGAAGCTTCGATTTGACCAGTTTTGAGACTTATTCTGTTGTACCGGATTGAGGTCCTTCCTTTGAATCTATGGCACTGCCACGCGCCCAACTGTTTTCATGATCCTTTCTGCTAGCCTTGCCATCATCTTAGCAATTGGGATGTGTCAGGCCTCAACGCATTCACTATCATTCACTTTCAAAACACAATTTCATGATATTTCATGGGCCCCCCAGCAACTCAGCCTTGAAAACCTCATCGCCTATGGCCAGTGCCCATCATTTTTTGGGGTACCATGGGTACCAGCCATAGCCATAGGTCCAAGTGTGAAGCTCCACAATAGGCTGCCTCCTGGGCAGCTCTTCGTTGTTCAAGATGGCCCTTAAAACTCCCACGTCCACCTGTGCCATGGCGAAAACGCAACGCCACCGGTGTTTGCACCGGTGTCACGAAAGGCAAAGGCGCCTGCAGACTGCGTGGCGGTCTGCCCCTCAGTTTGGATGTTGTCATTTCAGTTTCAGAGATTGAGTGTGTCAGGATTGAAAGTCCCTTCAATTGGTGCTGATACCTGGCATGACATTCATCTATATCAATTTCATGTTTATATATATATTCATACTATTATATATAAATATATATATATATTCATACATATTCATACTATCTCATGCATTTCTTTTATATCGGTATTATCTGCGTATCGTCTGTCTGTCCTTCATTTTTTGATGCAGCTCTCGGGCCAAATCCTTCGGTGTTCAACCCCAGCTGGTGATCTGTTCACCCAATCCATCCGCCATAAAACGACCATTTGGGGATGGTTTGTACCACCCATTTACCCTCTGGTTATTTAACATAGCCATGGGACATCGCCCATTTATAGATGGTTTACCTATTAAACATTGTGATTTTCCATGGCTATGTAAAATAACCAGATGGTATATCCAAAAAAATGATACTTCTGGTAAGTCATAAAGGGGATGCAAAAAATGATTCGGAGCTAACCCTCCAGATCCCTCCAGTAAACTAACATAGCGAACTGAAAATCACCTTTTTAATAGGTAAATCAACAGCAGAGGGTACCACAATAGATCGATACTGGCGTCATGGGAGCCATCGCAGCCCCCGAACCCGCCCAGCTGCCCCTCCTCTGTCTCCAATAGCGGGGTTCACCCCGCGGAGTTTGAACCAGCTGCAGCACCCAGCTGATGGCAATTGAAAGATGCTGGATCTATTCATTGGGGAATTCCCCTATTGGTAGTGGGCCAAATACTGGGGGGGTTGTTTCAGATGGCTTGAAATTGGTGATACAGTAGTTAATCACTAGATATCACTATAGTTAAAATCAAAAGTATCTTCGTATCTTCACTTGGGTGAGAACTTGAAAGATCGCCCTCTCTTAGAGAGGTGCAATAGCCTCTATGCCCCGAGGCACAGAGGAAAATTTCCCTTTGTGAAAAGAGTGCCAAGCATACGGTCAGACCACAACTTCAAGAGCATCCTCTCAGCACTTGCGCACGTTGTCATGCCATGAGACTTTGCAGTTCACATGTCATCACCTGCTGCCCTCCTTCGCTGCAGTGTTGTGGCAGTGACCAGTTGTTCAAAATTCAGCCTTCTACCGTTCCAAGGGAAATATCTGAAATGATCTAAAATGCAGAAATCAAAGATAAATTAAACTAGCCTTGCCCTATTCCTCCGCGACCCAGGCAGATCCATTGGTCCATGATCCATGAGTCAATGCACTTGGCAACTACTACTGTATCAGTGCAAGGTATCAGGTTACCTTCCGAGTACTTGTCGCTTCACCAATCGCACCCACATCCATCCCATTTCGGTTCCCATAACGCTGCTTTTTGTTTCACCCGTATATGACATTTTCAGTGAGCGAACGTTGCAGTGAGCGAGGGGAGGGAGAAAAAAACATGCAATCAAATCGCCCATAGGCAACGTCCACTGCTCATTAACAACCACCTGGCTCCTGGCCTTAGGCCGAAAAACTGGTCTGCTAACGTGCTTTGCGAAACGGTTCTGCCACAACCGCAAAGCACCAGAATCCTTCGAGGATATGTTCTGGGAAACTCCATGAGAAATTTGTGGGCAAAAACAAAACTTGATAAACTTGGCATTGCTTGCATCACCGTGGTGACGAGTCTGCGGACAATACATATACAACACGTTCAACAGGGCATATGTATGAAAATCTGCGATTCGCAGATGGACACCCACATTTAAAATTTAAAGCTAACATGTAAATCGTTGTAAATCTAAAGGCATAGACCAAGAGAGCGAAGGGTACATCGACACTTGCTGGCAGTGATCCATCCATCCCTTCTCCTGAAAAAATATATAAAGATCTCTCTCCATAAGATTTTATAAAGAATGCATAGATTTGCCATCATACTGGTACATGCGAACAGTCCGGCAAATGAACCAAAAAGATCCAAACACCTATGAATTGAATAGATATTGAATAGCTGCAAACACTTGACACCTCACTTCTTCCGGTACTCGCAGGAACCGTCTCTGGCTCCACGCACCTTGGAACGGTGCAACGTGCAACGATGCGACCAAAGCATCTTCGATGCCGGACCAATTTACAGGTGCCATGGAGGCTGGGACTTCAGGGTTTCTGGTTGGTGGTTTTAACCATCTTGAAAAATATTAGTCAATGGGAAGGATTATCCCATATATTACATATGAAAAATAAAAAATGTTCCAAACCACCAACCAGGCGTTCATTCCCCAGTCACAGAGTGTCCACACAACATTGCACAAGGAGGTTCTGCCGCGGTGTCAGAGGCAAGAAAAGCGCTTTTTTTGAGAACCTTTCTGCGGAAAGTGTTTTGCACATGTCCCATATGAGCGACAACTGTTACTTGGCACATGGGGGTAAAGAAGACTTTAAGGAGTCCCCCTACATCGTTTAGGTATTCCATGAAGAATGCCCCTGGTGCTGACCTCGCTTTTCCACCGCCTGTCACGCCACGTTTTAGTCCCCCACAGCGTTCTGAACCTAGTGATGGATCCTGAAGAAAACCCACTTACTGCCAATCTTTCAACTGTCCTAAATGCAGTTGCTCATATGGCCCCATGCCCTAGATTTCCCCAACTTCGTTGTAGCATCTTGTAGCCATGTGGCGCTCATCCCGGCGTTTTCAGGGGCTGCCTGGAGCGCTTCCAGCTCCCCATTGGGCATCGCTTCTCGGCGAAAGAGTTTGGGGAGGCGTGGCAACCTCAACCTCCAGCGCTGGAGGATGTGGGGCTGGGGATCCTTTGCCCAATGTCCCATTATGATCCATAATAGACTCTGTGAAATGGATATCTCATTGGGCTTGGGTTCCCAGAAAAAATCTAACATAATCCAACCAGCAGCCAACGGCCCAAACCTCAACACGTTGGGAACATTTGGGAACTATATTGACTTGCCATTTGCTAAGGTTTTGAGTGGCCATGACCTTCCATAAACTACCCAATCCGCCGAAGCCTGACCATCTCCGGCCGGCCCAAGCGCCTGCAATCGAAGTTTTCGGAGCCAACATGTTCCAACATGTTCCAACAGACAGCGGCGCATCCAAACTGCTCCGATAAACCTCTCCTGGTTCCAGGCTTTCTGAAGGGGGGGTGCTCTGCTGGGGTGATCCTTACGCCGTGGTGGACTAGGTCCATGAGGTAAGGAAACATGGCCTGGGCAAACCTGGCCCTCTCAATTTTAAAGATCATCCTAAGGGCGATTATATGCGATTATGGAAACAGAAACGGTCCAAGTCTGAGTACCAAGGTATACATCAACCACTACTGAATCTCTTGACTGTCCCCTTTTCTCATCTCTTCTCTTGGTTATCTTTGATACCCACAAACGATCCTAAAGGATATTTCGCACTGGGAAACGCACTCATTGTTAGCAACCACCTAACCAAGCCCAGTTCTCAGTCATGGACGCAATAACTGAAATTTCCAAAGAGAGACGGCATGATCTTTTCGATTTTCCGGCCAAATTTAACGGACCCATTCATCAATCATCCACCAGCCATTTTCCCGATTGAGTCATCAAAAATACCCATATATCCCATCCTGGAATACGGGTCGGTTGCAATTGTGGGTGCTGTATATTATTCTACTTATAGTAGCAATCCCTTCCCCCAATATAGAAGACTTCCAGAAGTCCCTGGTTTGTACTGGACCTTTTCATTTTAGCACTGCTGGCTCAGGCCGGTGGGAGGCCTCAGGGCCAGTGAACGGCAGAAACCGTTTAGTGGTCACTGCTATAACAGCTTCCTGGGGGAGGGGGTTAACCAATTCTGCCATTGGCTTTCTTTGCTTTTGTTTTATTCTTCCTTTGTTCTGGAGATCTCCCCATATCTTCATGTTTTTCCACTGGCTGATTGGTTTGTTCCTCTTTCACTTTATCAGACCTCCTGATCGAGCAATGGCCCCTTCGGCGCCCAAACGTTGTGCCTGGGAATCCAAGCCAAATCAACCTGGAGTGCGTCTTGGATCAGATGACCAGATTGTTCCCCCAACGACGTTGGGCAGCGATTGGGATCATCTGCATGCATCCCTTATTCATGAAGGATCAATCGGCATAGCCTTCGTCACCTTGCCCACTTTGAAGCTGCACAAAGATTTGAGAAGCACTGGCCCTTTGCTCTGCATAGTCAAAGGGGCTCAGCGAGAGGCTTTGAGTGCCATGGGTTTTGAGGCAGATAGACTGGAGCAATCCATCATCAGCATCATTGATTGCATCCAGCAGACCGAAGAAGCCAGATGCGTCACATTGGTGAACATGGCAGCCTCACCTGATGAATTTTGGTCCACCCCCAGCCCTGTGGATGCAATTGAGGTATCCAGTGTTGATCGCTCGGCAATTTTTGCAGAAATTCGAGCGGACCGTGCCAGTAAAGAAGAGTGGGAACAGCTCCAAGATCCAGAGGCTTTCTCTCAGTATGTCAAGGAAACAGTGCGCTCAGTGACCAGCATTTCGGACTGTATCTTCTACAAGATTCACCAAAAGCAGGGCTACATGTGTCAGCGCATCCAGGTTCCTTTCAAAAGCAAGTTTGGCCTGTACAAGTGCTCCGGCCTTCACAGCGTCCAGTTCCGAGCTGTCATGGAGGCCAACTCCCCACCGGAGAAAGGCCTTGAGTTGATTCCATTGAAGGGTGAGCCTCTGATCCTGTCAAAGGAATTTGCCAAGCTGGCCAGCATTGAAGGCCACCTCGGTGTTTTCAAGACTCAGCACCAGACCTTCTTTCGTGTGGAAGACGAATGCCTTGCTGCAGCGCGCCAAGCGATCTATGGCTCAGATGAAAGATTTTCAGATTGGAACCGTGACACCAAGGCCATCCACATGTTCAAGATACAAGGTTTTGGATCCGGGACGCATTTCCGAGAACTGGTGGCGTTTTCTCAGGAAATCGGGTGGAAGTGCGTCCCTCACCGTGTTGTCAATTTTCAAGATTTGTCCGTGCTCTTTGCGTTTGCCGAACAACCACCAGACCATCCTCGCTACCCCTCCTCCAGGGGAACCATTCTCATCACAGAGTGCGAGCAAAGACCCAACAAGATCGGGAGAATCCAGAACTCGCAACAGATTGTCAAAAAGCAGAGCATATCTGCAGCCAAACCCGCCCCCAAGCCTGCCATGAAGCCAGTCGTGCCCCAATCAGCCAAGACTCATCCGCCCATCGTGTCCCAGACCTTCTCGGCTGTGCTCCAAACCAACCCATTAGCCGCCCGAGTGGAAATCTTGGAGAGGCAGATGCGGGAGGTCAAGGCAGACGTTTCCGAAGTGAAAGAGGCCCAGCTCAACACTCACCACGAAGTTCAGCAGCTGTCAGCAAACCAAAATCAAGGTTTCGAAAGATTGATGGATGCTATCGCAAGCCTGCGGGCACCAAGCTCGGCGTCCACCACGCCTATCCACAGCCCGCCTCACAAGGTAGCAAAAGGGTCTTGAGAGAAGGGCAAAGACCAGACCTTGCGATGTTCAAGGGCTTCCTTGCTTTGTTCTGCGTTGCCATTCCATCTGTTGCTCCATGCAAAGTTGCAATCTTTGTGTTTGAGCTTGTGGCGGTGATCACCCTTTTGAGCGTCAGTTTTCCCAAACACTGGGATTGCCTGCTTGGCAGTAGAGGGCATAGAGCTTCAGCAGCTGCTCGGCATTTTGCCTTGTTAATGGTAGTGCATACCCTTGTCAATCAGTCTGCCCGAGTTTCGTTCACAGACAGATTGGCACTCGAGCGTCCAGATGCCCAACCGGCCTCTCCCTTGAACCATGAAATTTGCGATCTTGTTTCTTTGTGGTTCGACGTTGTTTGTTTGGGTTCCAAACCTTTTATCTGTCATGGTCCGGAGGCTGCGGTTGAAGGATGTGAGGACGTAATTAGAAATCACAGTTGCATGCTTTGCTGCACAGATCATTTTAACTGTGGTATGCGTAGGTGCCATGGTTATAATTCAAGGGATTGCATAATTAGAAATCGCTTTTGTTGCTATCCTGGCCCCTCTGTGACTTTCAAGGCTTCTTTTGGGCACGGTCCTTTTCGTCAATTCATCTTTCGAAAGCAATCCCTTTGTTGCAGAATTCAGGCGTCGTATCAGCAACAGAGACCTGTGACTTCCATTTGTTGCCCATCCCAACCTTGGGGGTGTACTGCTAGTTTGCGTCACAGGGTCTCATTCAAGCACCGTTGGAAGAATAGGATCCTTTTAGGGTACTCTGTTCTCTCTCAGTTCTTTGTTCCCTGTCTTGGTTACCCTGGTCAAGGTCCTGATTTCACTTTTGCTTCCATTAATCTTGGATCTTGTGTTCGACACTTTTATCCTGCTGTGGGCCTTAGTGACTTCTCGGATTCCCTTGGATTTATTTGTGCTCAGGAGACCAGAATCCCACCCCAAAAAGCCCGTCGTTTGTCTAGAGACTTCAAGAAACAGGGCTGGGACCTCACACTTGGACCGCAACCGCCACTCAAGAGACTCGCTGGAATTCAAGCCAAACAGGGCCTCCGCCAACAACATGGTGGAGTTGCTGCATTTGGCAACGAGAGATGTGTCATCAACCCTATTGAGATTTCGAATGAGTTTGCTGTTGGTAGGTTTGTTCATGCTTTTCATTGTGTGATTTCGGATTTCGTTTGTATTGTTGTGAACTGTTACTTGCCTTCTGGCAACGGTCGGAAGAGAGAACGAGAAGCCAATATTGCAGCTATATTCGAATTTGCGGCAACGTTGGGAGATTGCCCAATCTTTGTTTGTGGAGATTTCCAATCGAACCCTTCCTGTTCCAAAAGTCTGTCTCGTGTTCTTTCCACAGGGGATTGGTGTGATGTTCCAGCCCAAGTAGCTCAAGCTCATGGCCTAAACCCACAACCAACTTTTGTTCGGGGTAGAGGTTCTAAAATCATGGCTGCGCGCATTGATTCTTGTTTTGCCAACTCCCCTGCTATGATGTTTGTGAAAGAAGCCTGGGTTGAACCGAAGGCGGGCTTTCCAGACCACCGGCCGCTTTTCATTACACTTTCATTACCTGAAGTTGTGGAGAAAGTTTTTCAAATCAGACATTCTCATACATTCTCCAACTTGGACCTTTCCTCCTCGCCCCACCACAGATGAGGGGTGGGCGCTCCGTGAGCAAATTTGTCAACCAATCCTTGCTGCAGCTCTGGGTGACCTGACCTCCAGTGCCGCAGCATTGGATGCGGAAAAAACATGGCAGATTGCTTGTCAAACTGTTCAGGATATGCTTCAAGCAATTTCATGCCAGTCCATTTCAACATCAAAGGGTTCTATTCCGGAGTTTATTTCCAAACCTGTCATTCGAAAACCTCGTGCCATTTCTGTGCGTGCTAGGCGCATTGCAAAAGCCATGTCAGTTTTTCGCGAACTTCTTTTGAAGTATAAGAAGCAACCAGATGATCCATCATTTGCATGGAAGAACCACCTTACGAATACGAAGAAGAATCTGATCCGAATTTTAGGTTTGCTTAGTTTTTCGTGCTCGGCTGAGGATTTGTCCACCCCAAGTAAGGTTGAAAGCTTGTTTGCCCGGTTTCAAAAAGATGTTCAACATCGCGATTTCCTTTTCAGAAAAGGGGCCATTGCCAAATGGAAGAAAAGGATGGCTATTTCCTCACATGCTGATCGGAAGGACATTCACAGATGGCTTAAATCCGGACAGTCGGGAACCCCAAAAATTTTGGTTGCCCCTGATGGTTCTATTTCTGGGAATATCTCCACCATGTTGAATTCCATATCTGATCACATGCGGGGAATTTACAACTGGCATAGAGATAAAGACCCCCAAGTTATGTTTGAACATTTCCGCCAAAAATATTCACAAGCCATTCGGGCTTCCCACGCCGAGTGTGTCGTGCCTGATCTGACGGCCAAGCATTTTTTCGACCAGTGTTCTTCCAAGAAAGTTTCAAAAGCTTCTGGTTTAGACCAATGGAGGTATAGTGAGTTGCGTCACCTTCCAATTTGTGGATGGCAACCCTTCCTTCTAGTCGCTTTAGTAGCAGAGGCCGGGGGTGGGTGGCCCCATCCTCTTAGGTGCATTTCCCTAACATGCCTCCCCAAAGATGATTCCCCCTTTTTCCGTCCTGACAAAATCAGAGCGATCGGGATTAGTTCCATTGTCTACTCTATGTGGAGTTCAATTCGCTACCAGCATCTCACCCAATGGATGGACAAGATATCGCCCCCTCATTTGATGGGAGGACTGAAAGGTAGATCTGCGGATATGCATGAAATCCTTTTGTCAAATGAGTTTCACCCGGGGGAAGGTCAACAGCAGTCTTATGCCCTATTCCTTGATAGGTATAAGTGTTTCGACATGTTGATACCCGAGCTGTCCCTAGGTGTTGCGAAACTTTTGGGGCTCCCCAGTCATATCCATGATGCTGCCTTATCTTTTTATGCCCATCAAAAGAAATTTTTCCATATCGGTAAATTTTATGGTTCTGAGGTACTTTCCTGCAATTCCGCGGTGCAGGGTTGTAGCTTTTCAGTTCTCATGATTCATTCCATGTATGCAATTCTTGCTCGAAGTATCGATCGGACTTTCCCTGACATTTCGATTGCGACCTTTGTCGACGATGCCAAAATTTGGACCAAAGCTAATCTAGCGGATCAACTTGCTGAGGCATTTCACAATATTGAGCAATTCGATGCCGATATTGGCCAGTCCCTTAATTCGAAAAAATCTGCCGTTTTGGCACCAACAAAGGCAGCCAAAAGAATACGTACTAAGTTGGCACGTCCCATTCAAATTCAAAAGCAAGTTCGTTCTTTGGGTAGGTACCACCAGGTCAACAAGAGATATTCTGCCAAACCCATTTTTGAGAAAGCCAAGAAAGCGGTTGCCATGTGTAAGCGGATTTCTATGTTGCCCATCCCAAAAGACAAACTCCCTGCATTTATTCATTCACATGTCCACTCGTCTTGGGTGTTTGGCACGGAAACCCAGGGGCCCAATTTGAAGACCATTCAGAAAATTCGAACTAGCATAGTTGATGCTTTTGACCCATCTTCACATCACATGAGGTCCCCCTTCCTGGTTTTATCCACCCTGGCAGATCCTTTTCTCGATCCACTTGCAAAATGGGTTCGGCATGTTCTAGTTCATTTCATGACCATGTGTGATAGTCACCCCCTCCAAGCCCAAGTCCTCTTACGGGAGATTTCAAACATGAATGCGCCAAAATCAAGTGCTTGCAACGGATTTCGCAATGTAATGTCCTATATATTGGCTCAAATTCACTGGAAAGTCCATTCCCCAGCTGATTGTAGCTTTGACACCCCCAATGGCATTGTATTCGTTGCGAAGTTGGATATCGCGCAGTTGAACCAAGTTCTATCTCATACAATTCGCAATTTCCTTCTCCGAAAGATTCCCAATAGACAGGACCATGGTGTTGTCCCAGACGATCGGCAAATCGATATTCATCTCACCCGACTTCTGCTGGATAACTCTTTTGCAAAGGATTCCCTTCACCAATTCGTTCAACCTTATCTCGGCCTTTTGCCGGTCAATGTAGATCACGCCAGGAACATCTTGCGACAGATACTTACAGGTAGGATCTTCACTGGTGCTAGGCTAAAGGCCGCCGGTTTGGCTACGTCAAGTACGTGTCCTTCGTGTGGAAACCAGGAGGATCATGACCATATCTTCCGGTTTTGCACGGAATATGACAATACCAGGCCAACCTTGGATACTTTGCCCTATGACCTATCATGGCGTACCGGGATTATTTTAGCCCCCATCATGCATTTTGAATTTCCTGATTTTGTGGTTGAGCTTGGCCAAGA
>Ga0126342_10008842_pt1:5000-18038 | contig 18038 bp, 22 predicted proteins | sample Cyp1metagenome_FD_92528 | JGI IMG/M metagenome (GOLD analysis project Ga0126342, IMG submission 92528) | Coral microbial communities from Lord Howe Island, Old Settlement Bay, Australia - Cyphastrea 1 metagenome | ecosystem: Host-associated > Invertebrates > Cnidaria > Coral ... | reverse complement strand
TGTACATGAAGTGACATACGTGTTGATACGCTGTGCACTTTTCGTGGTACATGAGTTGATATGTTTCCTTCTGGTTCATGTACATGAAGTGACATACGTGTTGATATAGATGTGCGCTTTTCGCCGTACATGAGTTGATATGTTTCCTTCTGGTTCATGTACATGAAGTGACATACGTGTTGATATACATAGATGTGCATTTTTCGTGGTACATGAGTTGATATGTTTCCTTCTGGTTCATGTACATGAAGTGACATACGTGTTGATATAGATTTGCGCTTTTCGTGGTACATGAGTTGATATGTTTCCTTCTGGTTCATGTACATGAAGTGACATACGTGTTGATATAGATGTGCACTTTTCGTGGTACATGAGTTGATATGTTTCCTTCTGGTTCATGTACATGAAGTGACATACGTGTTGATATAGATGTGCGCTTTTCGTGGTACATGGGTTGATATGTTTCCTTCTGGTTCATGTGCATGAAGTGACATACGTGTTGATATAGATGTGCACTTTTCGTGGTACATGAGTTGATATGTTTCCTTCTGGTTCATGTACATGAAGTGACATACGTGTTGATATTAGATGTGCGCTTTTCGTGGTACATGGGTTGATATTCTTTCCTCATGAGTTGAACAGGTCAAACACAGTCGCTCTGATTTCACTCGCAAAATGCGAGGAAAGAAGAAGCGAGGACAGGGTAGAGTTGCTGGAACGCAGAAAACTGATAAGCTGTGGACATGGTGCAAAGGCTTCATTGTGTGAAGACACGCATCATGGCCTGCCCAACCCACAGTTGTTCAGCCATGCATATCACTATGTATGGAGAAAGAACAATGTCGACAAGGACTTGTTCCAACTGTTGGCCACAGAACTGAAAAATTGACCATAAAAGCAATTCTTCTCAAAAAAATATAGTTTTGAAAATGATGGGGCGCAGAATCCCCCGCAAATACCATTGAAAGTCTGTTTTGGGCCCTGTCCTCATGGCATTTCGTGGCCGTTTTCAAAATAGCGATGTTCACAAAACACAGCGAGGGGTTGAAAAATCCATTGTACGCTGCTGCTGAAAATGTTGATTTTGTCAGGGGCCTCGAGCCCCCGTGTTTCCATGTTTTTAGATATGGGTGGATCCCTTACTCCTTAATCTTGCTGGGCAAATTTTGATTACAAGTGGTTTATCATTCTTGCTTGTTCTTCTCAATATTGTTCGTTATTCGGCGGCGCACCTTGTAGTGTTGGGCCTGTTCCGATTTGTTGTTGCTATGCAATGCCCCTGTTTTCAATGTCAATGCTGATTCTCTGAGGGCGGCCTCCACAAAGGTAGCGCTTCCAAGCTGCTGAAATGCAGCTTAGTTTGCACACTTCAGTTGAATGAGGAATGTTATGCTTCGCATTGGCAATGTAGTTGGAACACATCCCCCCGTATCTAATGTGGAATCTATGCGGAAGACCGGCTCCTGACTTCTTGATTAGCCTGGTCAATGTAAAGTGCGTTCCACCTGTTCAATCATATTTCCAATCAGCCCTAGTAGTGAGTGATCCCTGAAAATTTTAGCAAAAGCAAAAATGGACTCCACTGTGCACCTACGGCATTTTCCACAAATTGCCAAAGGCTTGCCAACTTTCTATCATACCAACATATCCAACATGTCTTGCCCCTTTTTCCGATCCTCTGCAGTGCAGTCCGCAAGGTCCGATTCACTGCGGCGACATCTACATAGATGTTGGATGACACCCAGGTGTTTAGATCCATTCCCAGGGACTGTTGTGTGGCATCTTGGTTTGGCCCAGGCAATCCAATGATGCACACGTGATGCATCTGGGTGACGCGGGAGAGACCACCATACGCGTACATAGGGGTCTTGTCCCAAGCCACTGTTTCACCTGGCTGGGCAGTTTAGTGAAACAAATCCAAAGGGTCGATGCTACTGCTACTGAAAAAACTGGGGTGCAAGTATGTACTGCAACCGTCAGATTGGGAGCTCGGACATAGAAAATCATACCGACAACATGTAGAATGATGCAAGCATCCTCATGTTATAATTATTGTTCCAACGTGGTCTTTGTTCCTTGGGACTTTTTGGCGCCTTTAAGCTCCACCCCGCCTGGTCTTACCCGGCACAGCTGCTGTTGCAGCAGCTGCATAAAGGGCAACAGCTCCACCAGGATGCTGCCAACCGCCATGAAGGCAGACCATGCCAACCCCGCGCCGCAGGCGCCAAGCAGAATGTCACTGGCAGAGGCCAAATGCCATTGTTGGCGCATGTCGGATCTCCTACAGGACAGGCAGAAACCAAGAACAGTGAAAACAACTGAAGGCAACTAACCACAATGGAAACATAACATGACATAAACTCTTCAATGATAGGGGATGTAGTTGACAACAGTGGGTCAAACCATGTCAAACCCATGTGCAAGCCAGCACGCACAAATTTGAGTGGACAAAAATTATTCGTGACATTCCAACGCATGAGGCTTTGCAACTTACGTTGCGCACCGGTTTCACCAGCAAGAGACGTGAATCAACAGGAAAAGGCCTGTGTAAGTATATCACTGACAATAGCGGGTTGAAACTCTCGGATGCAACAGGATTGCTGGAAAATTTTGGACTATATAGGGCATCAAAATTCACAGGTAGTGAAGAAATGGTTCAAAAGCCGCAAGTTTCCGAACATATTTAAACACAAAAAAAATTGGATTGTTGATGATTGTTGGGTACTAGAATCAGCAGTCTCAACCGCACTTGCATGGCACCATGTGGCACTGCAGCGCACTACATGGTGCTACGGCCAAGCTTCCAGGGCTCTTGCCCGAAATCTGCCCAGTGCGCGAGCGGTCTAAAGCTCGTCTCCAACAGGGTCTTCAGCGCTTCGCCATTCATCACGGCCCTCGGGGCAGGCGGTGGTCGCTCGATCAAAAGAATTCGAGGTCTCCAATGCTTCTCCTTGGATTAAGCAGGACAAGTAAACATGAACAACAATTCCAGCATGTCAGATTTCCCACAGAGCCCCCGTGGTTGGCACTTTAAGCGTGTCACAAAGATGCGGCCCCACTCAGGGAAAGCTCCACGTGGGTCTGCCAGTATCCCAGTAAAGAAATTCAAACTGAACCAAAATGAGAAATGGGACGGCAAGTGCCCTGCCAAAAAAACTTTAATTTGTTTTCCCTCGAGGGTGAAGAACTATCTTTCTTACGTTGAAAGTGACAACTGACTTCGTAATACTTCTCACTCCCCACTTTTTTTCACCTTTTGCCTAACAGTCTGTCTGTTCACCTGCTATCCTCAGGTTTGCCTTGGATCGGTCACGGTGTGACACGCGCATAGCCCCAGACTTGGTCACCCCAGGCTGGAACCTGTTTTTGCAGGAGAGGAAGGGTGTGTTTTCTCCTGGTCACCCCAGGAGAATATCCCCTGAAAAGAGGCTATGCCCTCACCTGCCTAGCAGGCACCCTCTCCTAGGCGAGCTTCTCCACGGGAGGCCGGCTCTTAGGGTTGGGCGGGAGGGGAAAGAAAGCAATGCATGCTATTTTGATTCAACCCCACTTGAGCCAAAATGATAGCATTCATTGACTCACTTAAAGATGGCACATGCACACCCAAAGCCTGCCAAGCTCAGTGCATGAATACATCTCAAAGTGGCAACTGACTTCGTAATACTCCTCACTCCCCACTCTTTTTCACCTTCTGCCTAACAATCTGTCTGTTCACCTGCTATCCTCAGGTTTGCCTTGGATCGGTCACGGTGTGACACGCGCATAGCCCCAGACCAGTGTCCAGTGCTCGTCAGAGCTGCCTGGTGACCCCAGGCTGGAACCTGCTTTTTCAGGTATCACCCAACGCACTACCACACCCAAGGCACTAGAGGAATTCAAAGGTGAGGATGACTGCAACGAAAAGCAGGTGGAAAAGGATGGTAGGAAGGTACGACGAATGAAAGCTAAATCCATGGCAGCGCCACCATGGATCATCAAACCTAATCTACTGATATCGTCAGCCCAATTGCTCTTGCTCTGGACGTATTCCCAGTAACCCTGGGCTCGCATGGCAAACAGGGCGAGATGAATCAGGTGACTGAGCTTTGCCAGGTCAGGATTGCTAGAGCGCCCTCTCACTAAGGCCATCACCACCGCCACGTTGTCCAGAAACCAAAGACCTTGACGATTGCGAAAAAGGTCAGGTCGCTCAATGAGGGCGTACAGCAACCATCGAAAGTTCGAGCTGGGCAATATTGGTCTTCGCCGGTTGCCAGAGGGCTTCAAGATCGGCACAATTGGTAGCAACAATACTGAGACGAATCTGTGATCCATCAGGTTGGAAAAAGATAAGGTGGAAACCGCCTGGGGTTGTCAGCTCCGACAGCGGCATCAGATGCTGCTAAGAAACCCGTTTGCTGCAACGGGAAAATTGCAAATTCACGTTTAGGCTCAAAGCGTATAACGGCTTCGATCACCTCGAAGCATGCCGTCGTCTTCTCGTCCTGTCGAGCCTTAATGGTCAGGATGCCTCTATAGCCTACTCGGCCATTTAGATGCCTTGCGCAAGGAAGTTGGCACGGACGTGCAATTTGGAAGCTGTGCCACGAGTCAGCCTGCCCTTAGTTCGGGCAATATGAATGATCTCTTTGACCTTGTAATGGAGCCTGGCTCGAGCCCAAATTTTGACATAGCCGGTGCAGTTGATGTCAGCCAGGTTGGGGGTAAGGCCCCGGAATGTTCCTGAGTTTTGCATCAATTGTTTCTTGTCGGCTGCAAATGGGGGCCCAATCAGAGTGCAGTGCACAGCTGATTCACGGCCCACTGTCCAGAACCTCTGGATGACTTGAAGTCGGTGATGGTGGCATCATCAAAGTAGAGTGACACCAATACTCGGCAGAGCCGTCTGGATAACGCTTCCACCAGTCGAGAAAATTGGTTGAAGGAAGCCACTGCAAGGGGCAGTCCAAAGAGCTCGAGTATACTTGGTATGCTGGCTCTTGCCACTCACCATGAAACCAAACCACCGCGCAACCTAAGCTCTCTTAGAGGGCCATGGGGCAGTAGCGGTATGCTGAGGGTAGGTCTTCCCAGGCATCATGTTCGCAAAATGCCTGGACCTTATCTTCGGACCATCGGTGCATGACTAAGCTGATGCGTTGCGCTGGTCGCAGTGGACTGCATGGTGCCAGCTTGTTGGCATCGGCTGACCGCTCCATTGTCAATCACACGCTGTTTGCCCGAGCTCTGGGTGATCACACACCTTGGGATCAGCCTATGAGCTTGGCCGGTGATGTATGACAGGAAGCCTGCACCGCGCATTGGGGGCGTGCAAAACGCGTTGGTGGCGTCCTCCACAGCAAGAAAGCATTGTCCTTGCCATCGGGCAGGGTGATGCGCTCCGCTGGCTGCTGCAGAAAAAGGCGGGGCAAACCCTATACTGCAGGGAGGCCTTTCACCAAGCCATTCAGGAATCCAGTGTCAGCCCATGATGTCAAGATGAGGAGGAGCGCAATGAACCCAATGTCACACTGCCTAGTTACTTGCTGGATTGCAGGCTCTTGGAAACTCCGTAGATGGAGGGTCGCCTCCTCCCAACGCGAACTGCCACCATGTGCACGACCCGCAGGAATGGGTGCCCCACACCAGCCAAGGATGACGGGTATACCCCTCACGGGAGGAGGCTGAGTACACAGCCGCTTTGGCCTTCGCCATTGCAGTGTCAGTGATCTGGTGGGCCGCACGGCGCGGGTTAGCAAAACTCACAGTTCCTCGAATGCCAGCTTTCACAGCAGTAGGCCGGCGGGAACAGAGCACTACATGAGTGGGCTATGGCCCCCATGGCCCTGACCTTGGGGCTGACAGCAGCATTGCAAGAGTCTATGACGGGGTTGCCGGTCCGCAAGCAAGTTGCTGATGTCATGGTGACCAAGGACGCTCTTCAAGATGGTGCACTATATGTTGGTCGAGGCAGTTTCCACCACCGTTTGTCCACCACCAATTGGAAGTCAGTTTGGGCTTCAGGCCACAACTGTTGTGACGCAGGTGAATGGTTGGCCAAGTACATCATCCACATCAGGACGTCTAACCTATGGGACGCACTACCGGAACTGGCTTACAAGACCCTTGCTTGTGACTGTGGCTTACAAGACCATTGCTTGTGGCTGTGCCATGGACCAGATGTGCGAGGCGGACCTCCTCATCGGGCTCTACTTTGATGCAATGGCCCCAGATGCTCAACCGGAATGCAGACGTAGTGACGGCAAGTGGTCTCGCTCAGTCGCACTACATCCCTCGGGGTATGTCCCTCCCTGTGATGAGCCAGGAGGCGTTGGTGCTGGCGTTCTGCAAGGCCTTCCCTGCCTCATGATTCACCAACTTCAAGTTCGCCATGGTGGAAGGCCTCACCAGCAGCCCCCCATTCTGCTCTTACCCACGCTGGGATGGGGCCGCTGGTCCATCACTTGGCTTCAGGCGCTATCCGACCGATGATGGCTGTCAGGTGGGAGCCATGACCCGCCGTGCGCCATTGCTGCCCTTCAACCTGGCACCAGATGAGCGCTTCCAGCAAGCATTGCCACGAGCACAGCAACCCCTGCCCTACGAGGACATCCCTGTGACCTGGACCTGCAGTTTGCGGTGGCAGGCTATGACGAAACCACCGAGCCCCTACGGCCTTGGCGTCAACGAGCCATTGGTGCCCACTGGCCACTGGGCACTTTAAAATCGGTTTCCATAGCAGGTTGAGGACGCCCCTCTGTCTACAGCACCGGGATCCCCTCCCTTGGATTGAAAACTGCGCCTCGGGTCTCCTCCATGTAAGCGGCTCATCTGGCCTGACCATGAGTGAAAGGCAAAAGCATTTAAATGGAAAAATTGGGAAAGATTGGATCTCATGGAATCTGCAACTGCAGTGTGACCGACGTGGGTTCACCCTCATGGTCATTGCATGCTACTACCATGGCTCACTGATTGGCAGGTTGTCTCCCAACAGTGCCACGTCAGGGAAAACTCACACACTCAAATATCAAAAGCTGACAGCAGGCAACAGTGCAATTGAACTGAAACCTAAGAAGCCTTCATCCAGCTGCGAACCCTGTGTCGCATTTCTCGCGCGTCACGATGTCACTGCTGGGGGCGTGCTGCAATCAGGATGTTGGCTCTTATCCGAGCCTCGAGCTGCTGAATTCGGCTCTCCTTAGCCGGAACGGCCCATGCAAGCCAAAAACGGCGCTATAGCCAAAAATTCGGCAGGATCAGGTCTATACGCAGGTGGCCACCACGAGGCAGGTGCTCGGCGGAGGCACTGGTCGCACCAAGGACGCTCCCATGCCAAGGCCTCGTAGACATCGGTGGTGGTGTATGGGTTTACAAGGTGCTTGGCCTTCCCATCAGCCCGCTTGTGTTGACACAGGGTCGTGCCAGCCTCCACAATCACATGGGTGCTTGATTTGTCTGTAGCTGCATAGCCTTGGCGGGCCGGATGCGCTGAGCCCAGTGTGGTCTCTTGCCAGGTCTTGTGCATCTGCGCATCCCCTGGTCTTTGAGCACTTTTGGGAAATCAGTGTCACAGCGGTCCTGGATGTACTTGTTCGCCTCATCGATGGTCTCACCAGCCAGGAGGGCTCTGCAAAGCACGGCCAGGAATGCGCACGGTGTCGTGCCTTGATACAGTGGACCAGGACGTTATCACCTTTCCACACTGTGTTCTTGACCGCAAGCCAAACATCTCAGATCGCTCATATAGCTATAGGCTGCGCCAGTGGCTACACCGCTGGGACCACTGTAGCTGAGGGCTTTGGTGCCGCTGGCACTGCGGTAGCAGCCTTGACGGCCCTCTTGATGTGGCATACCCCTGCTCCATGTTTTCCTCCGCAAGCACGGCCAGATTGTTGGAGAACTGCGCAGAGGTGTGCTCTGAAGGGGCAACTGTCAGAAGGATTTGGCACTAGCCTCACTTGCACCCATCAAAACGAATCACTTGCGCCCACATTCATGTATACCTATCTTCATGTACATAAACAACCTTTTAGGGCTTATCCTTTTGGGGGACATGAGGGGGACTTGGGGTTAGGGGGCGAACTTGGGGAATAGGAGAGAGGGAGCTACATGAACAACCATTTAAGGTTTATCTTTTTAGGGGACGTTGGGGGGACTTGGGGTTGGGGGGGCTTGGGGACAAGGAGACAGGGTGTAGGTATCAACATGTGCATAAACAACCATTTATCATTTGGGCTTTATCTTTTTAGGGGACATGGGGGGACTTGGGGTTAGGGGGGGACTTGGGGACAAGGAGACAGGGTGTAGGTATCAACAAGTACATAAACAAACATTTAGGGTTTATCTTTTTAGGGGGCATGGGGGGGACTTGGGGTTAGGAGGGGGACTTGGGGACAAGGAGACAGGGTGTAGGTATCAACAAGTACATCAACAACCATTTAGGGTTTATCTTTTTAGGGGACATGGGAGAAACTGGGGTTGGGGGGGGCTTGGGGACAAGGAGACTTGGAAGATGCTCGTGATGCTACGTTGATAACATGTTGAAGTAGCTTGCAAGACGCTGTGAATGCTACCTTGATGACATGCTGAAGTAACTTGGAAGATGGCCTTGATGCTATATTTAAATCACATTCAAGTAACATGGAAGACACTCCTGAGGGTATGTTGGAAACATGCAGAAGTAACTTGGAAGTCTTGGAAGACGGTGTCAATGAGACTTCGATGACATGTTGAAGTACCTTGGAAGACAGCCTTGATGCTATATTAAAAACAGGTGGACGTAACGTGGAAGACGCTCAATATGCTACGTTGGTGACATGTTGAAGTAGCTTGCCAGACAGCCTTGATGCTATATTAAAAACATGTTGATGAAACGTGGAAGACGCTCATTATGCTACGTTGATGACATGTTGAAGTAACTTGGAAGACAGCCTTGATGCTATATTTAAAACATGTTGAAGGAACCTGGAAGACGGTCTTGATGCTACGTTGATGACATGTTGAAGTACCTTGGAAGACGCCCTTGATGCTATATTAAAAACATGTTGGCGTAACGTGGAATACGCTCATTATGCTACGTTGATGACATGTTGAAGTAGCTTGGAAGACAGCCTTGATGCTATATTGAAAACATGTTGAAGTGACGTGGAAGACGCTGATGTATGGCGCAAGGGATGATAAGCCATGAAAAAATGGCAAGATGCTTCTAGTCGCTTGCTCTTGAACACGCTAAACTTGTCGAGCGATGCTGTTTCCTTCAGCCCTGCTGCGTAAAATGACTGAAAGGGGCTGCGCAGGCACAAGCGAGACAAATCGACGGGAACAAGCGAGGCCGTATCCGAAGGATTTGGGCAGTCATCCGTCTGAAACTCTGGGCATAGGGGCTTCCCGATCTTCAGGGTTGCCGTCAACACTTTGCCTTCTAGTTGGGATGGCATCTGAGGTGATGGCGCTGCTTCCGCCTCCTTCCCAGCTTTCTCGGCCAAGTTGACGAATTGCTGCGAGACTGCGAGAGCTTGAGGCGCTTCTTGACGTCCTGGAACCAATGCGACGGAGCCCAAATCGGTCGCGGCGTAGGAGGCGCTCGGCTTCTGCCACTCCATGCGCCTTTGCCCTGGCCAACTCTTCCTGTGGGATCGCCTCCCGCGAGAGCTGGTCTGTCAGCATTGAAGCGGCTGCCCACACCACAGACTTAATCTTGATCGAGGCTGCGTACTTCGCTGAAGAGTACTGGAGCGCCATCTGGCCCACATCCGGCTGGTCTCCTTTGTTCTGCCAATCGCCAAGGGCTGCTAGCTCCTCTGGCCTACTTTCCAATCTTTCCAGCAGCTGTGCCAGCGTAGGCGCCATCCTCCTCCAGGAATAGGTTGTCACCTCTGGGTTGTCGAGGACGGCCATCTCAGCTTGCATCGTCTCCTGCACTTCCAAGATAGTCCAAGGGCGGCCTTCGTCGGAAAAGCACGGGCCAGAAACCCGCTGCCTCGCTGAGGCTAGCGTCCGATGGGCTTCAAAGACCTCTTTGGCCCAAAAGAAGTGTCCTGAGAAGCAGGCAGGGACGGCGTAGTCAAAGCCATCTCTGGTTTCCCTTTCTGGCAGCGGCAGTGCCGGAAGGCTGCTGTCAACCTCCTCGGCTCCGAGCGCGTGATGTGTGTGTAGCGCGGCGTGGCTGGCACCCGTAAGTTGCTCAGGTCCATCTCCTGGTTGGCATTCTTGTTCATCCACTTGAAAGCTTGGAGGGCCCGAGCTGGAGCGTTGGTGTGCTGCAGGAGCTGGTCTAAGCCCCCCACTTCCGGAGGTGCGGGTCGCCCCCGACTTTTCAAGAAGGACCTCAACTCCAGCCACGTGTTCACCACCCTATCGATGGTTGCTTTCTCGGCATCTTGAACCTTCTTCTCTGCGATCCTTCGGCAGGTCTGCTTCCATTCAAAGCGCAATGCATCAGTCAAGATGCCTGCTGGCTTGTAGGAACCCATGCCGAACATTGAGACCAGGCCTGTGATGCGCTTCTGAAGTCTTGGGCTTCTTCTTGAAGGCAGTCTTCTTCACTGGGCGTGAGGACCCTTAGGGTGGCCTTCCACAGCCCGAGCACCTGCGGCTAGCAGGCCTTCTTCGACCCTGGCTCTGGTTTGGAGCCAGTTGTCGGCCACGTGGTGGCCCGCCAAGCCCACCATGCACTCGATCGTAGTCAAGGTAGGCGTAGGCGAAGTTGTTGTCGTCCTGCAAGCCTTCAGCCTCGCGCCACTGACCCGCTCGCTGCGCGGCAATCTGACGGAGGGAGGCGGCAGCGTTCCAACCTTGCGCAGGGTCACCCCCTGACGAGGAGGAAGATGCTGCTTGTGCTGCATAGTAGCCCTTGCCACCTGATGCCATGGCGGCGCACCCTAACACAATGGCTAAGGTGCGGAGAGCAAAAAGATGCTGCGGTGTGGTGGCTGGTTCATCAACCTTGACACCTTCAGGGATCCACAAGCATCTTCCGATGCTCCCCACAATTTGGACAGCTGTGCCTCCATGGAAACAGATGCAGAGGCCGACGCACCAAGCCCAACAGACATGTCTGGTTGGGTCTCCACAGTGTAGGCATCCCGTGCCCAACACCACAGTTCCAACTTCCTGGGCTTCCAGCCAGCCGCACAAGGAACGGTGCGCTCTGGTACCCGCTGCCCCCAATATTAACCAGGGTCGCCCCTCGATGAACTTGGCGGAGAAGCCATAGTCGTTGGCCAGGCCTCAAAGAGCTTGCCCATTCCCAGCTCCCCATCGTCGGCTGCCAGTACCGGACCCCCAATAGGCGTCCAAGAGAAGGAGATCCATTTTCTCTTGCTGCTCATAGTAGCACGCCCAAGCATTTTCCGGCTGAACATCGGGTGGAATGATGACACCCCGGCTGCTCCGCTGCTCCACAACCCCAAGCCAAGGGAACTTGAACCCTCCAATCTTACCTGTGCAACGTTGACAATCTCGCTTGCAGCAAGGCATTTTGACCAAGGGAGGGAAAATTCACTGGTAATGGGGATGACGAATGGGGAATGCCTGATCCCGACTGCGTGCGTCCAACACGTGTATGCAGCCAAGTCTTGGCCCTCCCTTGCCAGCCTCTCCACATGCTGCTTGAACTCCAAGAAGGCTGCTGCGTGGAGGATATTCGCCTCAGTAGCAGCAGGGACATCAATACCCGGGTGCGCAGCATACGAGGTCACCCCTCGTGATCCACCAGGTCACCCCTGGAACTATCTAGGTCAAGACAGTCACCCCCTCCCAAGACCTAGAAAGAAAGCAATGAATGCTATTTTGGGTCAACTCCACTTGAGCCAAAATGATGGCATTCACTGACTCACTTAAAGATGACACATGCACACCCAAACAAAGCCTGCCAAGCTCAATGCATGAATAAAACTATTCTTGTGATTTATGTTTCTGAGGCTTGTGTGAGCTGTGTTTCCCGCCTCCCCCCGTGCGCATTGACACAGCTGTGCACAGCCAGGTCTCAGTTGGGGTGTCTCCAGCAAGGTAGGCCGACATCTTCTGCACTGCGCGGTGCGTGTCACTGTGGCTCAAGTGTCCCTTGTGGCGACCGAACAGCGTCGTGGCATCGTAGCCCCACCAAACGTCATCGTAGCATCGGACACCAACACCGTCTGCACCAAGGATGATCAAATCCCCAAGGATCTGGAGGAAGGGCCATGCCACACTGTTCCTCTTTAGGGGCTGCAGATTTAAAACAAGTTTTGGAGACCCGAAAAAAAAAGCTCTAAACATTTACATACATGGCATGCAATAATATAGGCTTAATAGGCATCATCTTTTTCTGGAAGCTTCGGACGGCATTGTGAATCCCCATTCCTCAATCTGTTGCGGATAGCTGCTCCCTTCGCAAAGGATTCATCATCCAAGCCATCGATGATCACCTGTCGATCTGGACCATCATGCCGTGCCAAAGCTGGGAGCAAAATGTGAAGCAAATGCCACCTGGTGGTAAGTTCCAATCATTTCAAATCACTTGTCAGCAACGTGACTCACCTACCTCTAGAAAAGCTCAACGCTCCTGGATCGATCTTCTCGGTCTCGGGGGATGGAAAACAAATGAAAAATCAACAAGAGCATTTGAAACCACTTGCCAGGCACAAGTTGGTCGCAGCCAAAGGCGTCAAGTGTAGAATCCATGCCTTTTGCTCCCGTCTCTCTGGCAGCTGCTGCGTCAAGCGGATGCGACGCCAGGAGGAATAGCTATCCCCACACTGCTGCAGGTACGCACTGGACTCCATCCCATTGACGGAAATTTCACCGGTACTAACATCAATACAAGCAGTTCCAATTTCCACACGGCATAGCGAACTTCCAAAGCCGGGATCTTTGGATGGCAAGGTTTGCCATTGCCAGCTTTCCTGATTTGCGTGTTCTACACAGCTCAAGGAAGGGAAACGTAAGATCACCAAAAACTGAGCCCACCAACCGCTGCAGCTGAACTTTCGCTATCTATAGAAGTCTACCACCCCCACATTTAAAATGCTTGCCCTTCCAAACCATGACAAAAACACAATCCTTGACTGTTTTTCGCTT
>Ga0126342_10008841_pt1 | contig 18039 bp, 11 predicted proteins | sample Cyp1metagenome_FD_92528 | JGI IMG/M metagenome (GOLD analysis project Ga0126342, IMG submission 92528) | Coral microbial communities from Lord Howe Island, Old Settlement Bay, Australia - Cyphastrea 1 metagenome | ecosystem: Host-associated > Invertebrates > Cnidaria > Coral ... | reverse complement strand
GGAGGCTTCCCATCTTCACTACGAGAGCACTTTCAAGACCTTGGTGAAGAATTTGACTTCAAGAGACTCCTCATCTCGATCCACCCAATCTCCCAGATCTGCCCCTTTGCCGACACTTCTCACTAGCGCAGTGCAGCAACCAGAGACTAAGGTGGACACCAACTAGCCCGGCCCTTGTTGACCTCAATGTTGAGCTCAATGTCATGCAATGAGAATTTGTTCGATGCATAGATAATTCGATATCCGTAGGACTTTGCCTAGCCACTGTGCCTCCAATCCTTTTTGGTGCAAGCTATGCAGGCCTGCGCTTCCAATCCTGTTTCAAGATGTTTTAAGTGCAAGCAACTTGTACAGCAAATTCGATGTTCTTTCGACCAGGTTCCAGAGCCTGTGCATTTCGTGCTGCCTGCAGGAAAATCAGCATGTTATGCAAGTCTAAGACTGCACAAGGCTGCACAAGGCTGCCAAACACATCAAACACTCGCTTGCCCCATAGAAATCAACGCAGCAGGGGGAGAAGAGAATGGTGAGTGACTCGGACAGACAACACAGGCTCAGCAGGATATGATGTCTAGAAGCATGAAGAAGCCGCCTTCACTTTGAATGCTTGAACTCATGCACTTGGCCACCGACTCCTGGAGTGGATTGGGTCTTTGGAGAAACTTTCTCAAAAGCTTGGCTTCGGTACTTGCGCATGATCGGATCCAACTTCTTTTGATGAGGCCGTTGCGGATTCCAGATCTTCTTTCTTGCCAAGACGGTCCTGACAATCAAGGCCAGCTAAGGTTTGCAAAGTTTTGGGTTCGCGATTTTTGAAACGTGATTGCACACAGTCACACAGCATGAAACCGCTGACCCAGAGCAATCTAACATGTAAACTATATATATTTGATATTTTTTCCCATCTATGCGACATTTCTTATTTCCGGGATCAGCCTTCTATTAAACCATACGTGCCTTCTGATCAGCAAAAGACAGCTCTGAATGGAAGTCTTGAGACCCCCAGTTTTGGTTCAGGGAAAACATTCAATGTGGAAGCACAAGTTTTCAGACATGCAGACCACAGGACTTTTTGGTGATGCTGGGGAAACCATTGCAATTGGGGAAAATGCATTGGTATGGTCCTGGTGCTGCCCTCAGATTTTTTTGCCCAGCTTAAGCATGCACTTCAGCCAACTGAGAAACACAACCAACACAGAGAGAGAAGCCATTCAGTGTGGCTCTGGCGTTTCTTTCTAACCAGGAGATATCACGACCGAAACAGAAGATGAAAGCTTAGACAATCTTAAACAGAACCGAAAGTGTCCCTGTGTGGATCCCAACAAGTTCTCAATGTGAACGCCCTGGTGCTGAACAGGGGGGTTGGAACCACTGAGAGCCGGTTGCATCCGCTGCACCAAGAGCCCTTGTGACCCAGCATTGCGAAGCTGTTGAGATAATCGTGTGCAACTTTGGTGACACGACTGGTTGTGTGCGATATTTTCAACACCTTACAGCAATCTTTGTTGACATCTTGCCATTGGTGATTGTATCCAAGTTGTAATGACATACTCTGTGAACTAGTTGGGATCAATGGTTCCATTTTTTTCGTCCACCGTTGATAACTTTGACGTGGCTCTTTTGCGGAACGCGTAGGAAGCATCGGCATGTACAGAAAGCACTTTAGGATTAGCCACGATGGCCGAAACGAAGGCCATTTTGATCAGAGAGGTGTGGGCAGATTGAATTTAACTGCGGAACATGCGGAACGAGGTGAACAACATGGAGAAAAGATTCACATGCGTAGCAAGGGAGTGACCACAATTAGAGTCAGGTCCTTGAGATATCCTCAGACACAAGCATGAGATGAAGTGGACCTTTGAGATATGAGATAAAATAGGTCACGTCCCCAAAAACGGCCTCGCTGTTTGCAGCCATTGTTTTTTTTATTGCAGCCAAATGTGCGCATTGGCGTGATTTCGTGAATTTGTGCATTTTGCCATCATGATTTGATTTTTCCTGTTAACTACAGCACCTTATATTCCTGAAACCGTAAGTCCACTCGTTAGACTGTGTTGTTTTTTGGGACCCCAGATTCACAAAACACATTTGTTACATGGACTTAATATCGTACACCAAGGCCTTTGGAAGCTGACTTTTCCCAACTGGAGTTGGTCTTTTTTGGCATTGATGTGTGTGTGGAAGTTACTTGAGAAAATTAAGAAGCATCAATGACGTGTGAAAATTACTTGAGAAAGTTAGCTCACGCCCCCGATAGCGGCCCTGGAAGATTAACATGTTTGATCATGTTTGCATATTGGGGTGGTGCAAGGTTGCGTATTACCATACATATTGACTTGCGCACGCCATTGATGCTCATTGATGCTACGCTAGAGATGTCGTACGTTGGGGTGGGGTATTAGCCTTCATGTTACTGAACTTGTGCACGCCATTGACGCTACGCTAGAGAGATGTCTTACAACTTTCTCTTCAAGTTCCACACGCTCTTGAGCAAAACAAGGAAATGTCTCTCCATCAGCAAAACCTAGGCTTAACGTATTCAAAAAATCCTACATTTTAGACTGTCCGAAATCTGAGGCATTACATACATCCAAGATGCCTTTTGCAGCCTTTTGCATCCTTTTCCATTTTTTTACAGAATTTGTTTGTATCATCACATATCCATATATATATATATATATATATCATATATGCCATATACCATGCAGATTGCACACACACACAACATGTTTCTTTCACATTCAAACATGCCGAGCACAGGAGCTCATCGATGAAGCCCGAGTGCCAATTTTGCGTCTGGGGACCTAATTTTCCAGGTCGTGGAGGACCCACCCCAAAACAGGACAGGAGACTATGGACATTGATTGATTCATTTCGCAGTATGTTGCAATTTGTTGCAACCATTAAACAAAATGTTTGATGCAACATCAATTTAGCATTTTTTGGTGGATTGGAAGATTGCTATATTGATGCTCAATGGCAGTAAGAGCCAGTAAGAGTGATTCAAATTGTTTGTTAAAAACAGACAATGCTGCAGGAGTGGTGATACCAATCCCAGATAAACATCGCCCAACCCAGATAAACATCGCCCAACGACCCATGAGAGGGGAATAACGGAATAACGATACCAACAACCCTCGAATCAGGTGGTGTCTAGAATTTCCATGATTTCCCAAACGGAACATTTGCCAAGTCCCGTGGATGAAAATTTGTGATTGTGCCCGTGGCAACCGGTGGAACGATTACAATTGGAATACCCTCTGGTAATTTAACATAGCTATGGAAAATCACCATTTTTAATGGGAAAATCCACTATAAATGGCCATTTTCAATAGCTATGTTAGTTTACCAGAGGGTATCTATGTTCCCAAGACTTTTGGTTGATTTGCCATTTCAGCTGAAAATTGTCCGTGAGCACTTCGAAGGTACGTCCGGGAAGCCTTTGATGGCGTTGGGTTGAGGGCGCAACTTCAACCCTCCATCGATTTGTCACTGAAAAACTAACTCCCCGAGATATCGAACACATTATGAACACTTGAGGCTGGGGCGTTTCACATGTGAACATATACATGAAACCTTTGCCACCGTTGCACCGGGGCACGCACCTTGGATGCTCAAATCTGGAGTATTGAAGCAAACAGTTTCCATGATGATTCCATGGTGCCATGAACACTTCACTTCAATGCGGTGATGCTGTGCTATGCGATGCAGTCAATATTACTGTATATATTCTGTAGGATTCTGTAGGTATAATTATTTATAGGATTTTATAGGTACTATAGACAACACAGAAATACACAGAACATATTAGCATGACAGCCACGAACAAGCCTCACCTTTAATCAAGATTTGTCCAACATTCCGCAGATTCTTTCCACATTTCCGCATCATTTTTTTCCTCCCGATGTCGTGCGAGGCTTGCGAGGTCGGCTCAAGTGAGTGGACGTACCAAAACAGCATACCAGACACGAAAGATTTCTTGTTGATGTTTTTGAGAACATAATGAAGTTACGGCTGATTGTAACGATTGTATTCAACAATGATGAATTTCCACTGGAATCATCATCATTTGTCCATCTGTTCATCTGTCCCTTCGTCAATCCGTCCATACATCCATGCATTCATCATCCATTCATTTATTCATTTATTCGTTGATCATGACCATTGTCATCCTGAGAATATATTTATTCTATTTCATTCTGAGAATATATCGTTGCCATTTGTCAATAATTGGATTCTGAGGAGCGACAGGAGCGACAGGTTATTTCTTCGCTGGAAGGGTTCCAAATAACGAATGGTAGATCCGACCCCCCTTTCCAAAGTTTGGGTTAACCCAAACCAGTGCTGAATGGCCCTTCCGATTTTCTAGGTGAGTTTGACTATTGGACCAGAAAGGACATGACATGGACATGACGTATCGTCCATATTCTACGTTTTGCATCGTTTTGCCACTTTGTAAAACACACATCAGACAATAACATTCTTAAAATATGTCCGTCATATACTGTATATATATATATTGTATTATATACAATATATATATATATAATATAGCCCATTCTGTTGCACTGTACGCATTTCCCCCACATCTACCAACCTGCACGAATTCATTCAAACACATTCTAGCTGGAGTGAACATGGACTTGCCTACGGTCGCAGGCGATGCTGGAATTGCTAATTCCGTCCCTCATTGGCTCTTTGGTGGCAGTGCAGCTGACGAATTTGCTGTGCCCAACATGCAGATGCCACAATGATGCCACAGAGCTATCCAGTCTGAGTGCGGTCTCTTATGAATCTTTCTTTTCGAAGCAGGCACGGACGAATTCATACAAATTCCAAGATCGATAATTTCAGTAAGTTGCATTACCTTACTTGCGCATCTGCAGCTGCAACTGATGTGCCATTTTTGGGACTAAGGTTTGCTTTGCTTGTCAGCGCTTGGTGGCTTTTTCGCCTACACTATTTTTCGTCGACCGTCCCTTTTAATACCAGGCTTGACGTTTATTGCGGTGCGTAGCTATCGATTCTGACCAACAACAGGAGAGAGTGATAAGTAGGTTTGTCTAAAATCGAGTACCCCAAAACCCATGGTGTATTTATTATCATTTTCCCCATTAGAAATGTAGAAGAGTGCCAATTCCGATCATTTTGGGGTATCATCCTTTCGTGGACGAACCTATATTATGGTGATTTGGAGTTGTTCCTTTGAACCTTTTTGAACTCCTTCAGAGTTGCTTGACTCCACGGAGGGATTTTTCAACTTGTTTGGATTCACACTGTGTTTGATGCGAAGGACAAAATCAGAATCAGAATTGAGCATTTCGATTATGTTTCTTGAAACTTGTCGACTTGCAGGATTGAGCTTCGACGAAAAACAGAGACTAAAGAAGGTGCATCCTCCGCCACAGGAAGTATATAATCTTTTCGGGTTTGCAACAGGATTTCTGTTGATTGTCAACGTTTTAGGGTAAAGAGGCAAGTATGTTGCTGGTTGCTTGACTGTGACCGGCATCATAATTAGCTTCCAGATAGATCGAACAGGTAGCGAGAAGCTGCTTAGAGACGCAGCAAGATTATGAGTAATAGACATGCATGCTCAAAACACAGGGAGGCAGAGATCGATACTTGTGTGCTCTCCAAATTCACTTGATGGGTTTAAGTCAGAGTGTTTTTTTGTGGGCTAGCTGTGAGATTGTTTCTGGTAATTGGGAGCGCAGGTTCTCAAGCAAACTGAGCTGGAAGTCTTTACAAAGAAGAAGCATGAGAATTTGACAGGTGCGGCACTAGCCACTGCAAGAAATTTTATGTTTTGTTGCCGGAACTCACATTGCTTGATGACCTACGGCATAGAGCCAGTATGTTCTGTCGCATCATCGCTGATGGCACCATAAGAGAGACTGGTAGACTTGTTTGAGAAGATTGTCAACATATTATATATACATTGGTGTACAGTGTACAGGTTCTTGAAAAAGAACAAGGTAATCTTGTGTACTTATATGATATGAACTTATATATAATATATAATGTGTATAGTCAATGTCTAATTTTGTGTTTGAGTGTTTGACTTGGAAGCTATCCATCCTGGACCTGAGGCTGTAGCCATTCAACAACCTGCTCCATTTGCCTAAGCGACTTTGAGGAGCTGCACTGATAGCAGCTGGATATGCAAAATGTATGTTTCACTGCTGGGCGAAATGGGTAAAATGCATGGAACGGGCACAAGGCGTTAACCTTTTCTCACATTCGGGCATTTGGGTCAATGAACAGAATCAGGTTACATAGAAATTAAGTCTTATAGTGAGTAGCAAATGCAGGCAAGGCCCTGAAAGCTCTTAAAGTTATTATTGTATGGCCTTTGATCCTGCATTTTGCAGACCTTTTGAGCAGGGCATACATTGTCATTTCAATTTGCAAAGGCTCTATGACTCTATGACTGCCTTGTAGGGTAATACGGTAGCATTTCCCTTTGCGAACTTAGCTTGAGTGCGGCAGGTGAGGGAGTTGAACTAGCTCTGCATCGATCGAGTCATTGAAAAGGAGGATCTAAGAAGAAACCTAATTTTTTCCATCGTTGTGATGTTTGATTCTAGTAGAAGCCTCAAGATCACTTGCCGCTGCAGGAGTCAGCAATGCTGCGACGTCTCCCTTGTACGCTGTGGGGCCGTACGGGACAATTGTTAATTTACTGTAGGTTTCAGGACTGTTCTCAGATGCAGAGCATATTGGTTTGATTGACCTATGACGTGTTCCTGTCATCCACCAGTGACAACGGATTGTTAGACACCCAAAAATATTTGCCGTTTAATACCAATTGTCATTTTTTGTTTGATTTGTTTGCTTGTTTTTAAAGTCTTTGTGTTCATCAAGCTTTGCTCAAGCAAACAAAGTGGAGTGAGACACATGTTGATGAAAGACACTAGGTCAGGTAGAATTATGTGACTTGCTACATGCGGGAAGGTTGAATGAGCCAAATGCATATTTGCCATGATTCCCAACTTAAGATGTGATTTTCACAGATCAGTCATGGCAGCCATGCTTTCTTGCAACAGATTTGGATTCATCGTTGTTTGATTTCAATAGAGCACCACATGTTGCAATTGTGTGAACTCATACCACGTAACTCATCGGATCCAGTTCTAATTGAATTGAAATCTTCATCGTGGTATATCAACTCATTTTTCTCAGCTGTCCATTTTTCGTGGATGCTGGCTGAAAGGGTTGCAACATCATATTATTTCACTTGCAATATGAAGATCACTTTAGCAATGTGCTCCGAGTGAAAATTAATCTACTGTAACTTGACAATGTGAATTAATAGAGTTTTCAGTTTTCAGTCAGGCTCCTCCAACTTTGGTCTCTGGACTCTGGACTCTGCAGGTGGTCATGCTTTTCACCAGTCTTGTTCAGAGTCCTGGCTTTCTCGGGTCGGCAGTTGCCCTCTGTGCCGCAGCTTGACGGCATTTTTATCAGAGGTTCTCTCCGGGTTGGAACCCCCGGAGAGTAAGTAGGGATACCAAGAAGTGGGCTAAAACTTGGCTTTGTGTATTCAAGGTCACTACTTCCTGGTACCCAGACTTCAAACATCTTGAAATGACATGAAACGACAGTCTGACTCCTCCTTAAGTTGCCAGACTTTAGCCCAAGAATACACAGGTCGAAGCTGAGACTTCAAAGTGGCTTCAACTTTGTTGCAATTTTGTAACGATTTTAACGCATTTAAGCTTGAAATATTCCACAGGTGGAGAGCTTGTGGCTTCTGACACTGCAGTATGACCGCAGGCTGGAAGCGGGACGGCATGTGAGTGCTGACGCTCCATCAAATGTTCTTTTTCTCGACACGCAAGAAATCGCTAGAATATTTCTTCTGCTTCTCCTTCAATTTGCTTCCTGCTGTGGTTTTCGCCGCTCCTCATTTTTTGCCAGTTCCTCTTGCTATTATATTTCTATGTTTTTTATTATTTCTGATCCGTGTCATTACATGCACAATATGTGGCCTAAAATGACCTAAATCAAGAGCCATGACTACAATCAGGCCACTTCAGTGGGTCTTTTCCTTCCCTGAGGCCTACTGTCAAAATTTCATGTTACTGCAAGCTTGTTCGGTGTTCACAGCCACGGCGAAGTCATACCTCCACAATGCAACTCGATATGCTTCAAACATTTTTAAAACTTTAAAAAGTCTTTAAATATGTACGTATATTTAGCATTCATGTGCCTTCTCTACGAGGAAACTGTTTCCACTGCTGTCAAGACACTCTTTTGCTGGCAGTTTGGAATATGTCGGAGGGTCGCAAAAATTATACTCTATAGAAACTGCCTTGGCAGCACATTGCTATGTTCTTCATCTTTGATTCATGGTGATGCTGGGAGTACGGATCTTTACAGAATCCAAGCTTACCAAACATGTTTTCTCGTGGATGCTTTGCTTCCCATAGTAATATGGGACTCCAAGTCTTGCTTCTTGCTCTGGCATACTCTGTATTACTCCGTGAAAATGTGAAACACAACAGCTTGCATATCCTTTTTTAGGATGGCTGCGGATGTGCAAAACGTGTCAACGTGACGCTTCACAGTAGCGTTGAATAGTTGCATATTTGCATGCGACACGCATGCTGAGCGTAGCTCATAAGTCTCATATAATAAGGCTATGTATTGTTGTAAAGGATGTTTCTAATTGGGTGCTTCCCACGATTACCACATCTTATTCCCAATACAATCTAGAATTTACCCTTGAATGCTAGGAATTCACAGCGGATACCTGTAAATTCCTCGTGAAGAATTGAGATTCGCACAGGAATCCCAAACAATCGAGTCAATCAGTTGAAAAAGCATCCAAATCCCAAAGAAATCCCAATAAAAATCCAGAAGAAACCCAAGACAATCCCAACATAATTCCGCAAAAGTCCAGACACAACCCAACAAAATCCGATAATCATCCACAAAATGGGGAGTTAAACCGTTAAACCCAACAAATACCAAAAGCATCCCACAGAAATTCCTTCGGATTGGATATGCATTGTTTTAGTTTTCTCAATGTATTTTCTGGAGTGGAACCCCCGCAAGAAAGCCCCCAAGAAGTATCCCCCTTTGCCAGCTTAGGAATAGTGTGGACAGGACCCCAGTGGGTTGATGATTAGAGGGAGTTATTCCAACATATTGGGGGACTATCACAATCATCACAATCCAACACGGGAAATCCTATGAACCAACCGCTGGCAACAGGTTGACCTAGCCGGCTGCAGGTGCAGACACCTGGGATCTTCAAGGATGTTTCTACGTAATCTATGCACATGAAGCAGATCACATTGAGAAACTATGAGAAACTGATATATACCTGAGAACTCCAAATGCATGGATTTTTTTGCCGATTTAGGATTTCGGCAGAATTTTCAGATTTCGCTCTTAAAAACGGCTTTCGGCGGAATTCCATCATTGGAGACCAATTTCGGCGGAATTGATTGTTGAATGTTTGCCCTAGTAAAGTCAGAAAACATGTCGGCAGATTTCGGCGGAATTGCCCGCAATTTCGGCGGAATTACCTGGACTCAGCTTTGGTTACAAATATACACAGCCCATCACAGCCCATTAAAACCCTATTTCGGCAGAATTGAAAATTGTCGGCATTTTTTTCTGTTTTCGGCAATTTTTTAAGAATTCGGCGATTCCTGTGCTGAAATGTAATTTCGGCAGAAGTTCGAGATAATATATTGATATATACTGTATTATTTTATGATAATCTGATGATCATAATCTGATAATCTACTATAGTCTATTGTATTTATACTATGATATTGAACTCTGTGCCAACCTCCTGCGAAGTTGAGTAGACCCTTGCGGATGGAGCCAGGGTCTACGGCCGGATGCTCTGACGAAAGCTGAGCAGATGTAGGAACCGGCCTGTTTCAGTATAGCCGTCCCAAGATCCACTCGAATTCTCTGAATTCATTGAAATGGCAATTGTGAGTTCTTTGCGACCGTGGACGTTCTGCCAATTTTCAAAGGAGTGTGCAAAGACTAGCCAGCACATTTGATCGATACCTTAGTGTCCAAATAGGCTTTCGGCACTTGTTCTTCCATGTTCTTCCTGAACTGAAAGGTTCCATTGCAATGTTTTTTTAGATATTCATATATCATTATCATTCATATCCCAAATTTTGGCAATTCTTTGGCTCGTTCAGTACTACAACACCTGCTAAAGTGCTTCAGTACGGCTCGTAGCCCCCTCAGCCTACAGATGGGGATTCGAGTGTCAAAACCGGGGGACCCGTTGCTGTAAGGCATCTCAAACTTCACTACTGGGCCATCAAGATCAAATGGGCATCACATATACTACCACTCAAACAAAACATGTGTGTTGAATTGATAACATTTGTGGGTCTTTTTGGGGCTCCCAAGCACCTATGGTGGATCTTTGTGAAGAGTCGGAGTATTCCCTTCTTTGAGGAGGTTGCCATGTCATTGACGGTGATTTTTGGCACTTTTTTCATCTTTTTTCAGCATTTCCTGCAACAAGCAGAATGCTCATGACAAAAGACATGTTTCTGTACAGAGTTTGAACCAGCAGAGTCAGGGAGCTGGGAGGTATCACTTCAAATACAGTACAGCAAGAAAGACTCTTGAGCGGCCAAATATCTTCCTATGTCCCAACTCTGCGCCATTTCTGGATGGCTTTTTCATAATTTTGCCCAGCACAGCCCAGCACAGGAAAGAGCCTGTAGTAGAACTCCGGAACGCTAGGCTGTACCCCGGAATATCCTGGAAGAGTTGGAGCTCATTGTCTTCCTTACCCAAAATGTTCGGCACTGTCCATTATCACCTGATATACTCACCTTTGGATAAGTGGTGAGTATAGTGAGGGTGATATCATGTGATATCTAAATATCGTATGCGTGTACAATATTAACATCTATTTCCTGGTTCCGACACAGTTTGACCTTTTTTGGCGGAAGACACATTGGCCCATCACTGATTTGCTGCCGACAATGGACAGCTTCTTCACGTTGAGGGGAAATTGTCACAGAGAGTGCAACACTTTGCCCCACGTGCAGCGATATGTTTTGGCCGCATTTATTTCAGCCGCCTTCCAACTGAGGCTTGGATAGACGCCCGAAACGTCAATATCCAGACTGAAAATAGAATTGACGTCTTTTAAAATATGGTGCGATCAACCGGTTTGGCTGCTGGGAAACATGCTACGCAGACATGCGCAGACTACATTCTTCAGCATATTGGAGCAAGTTCCTTGTCATATGATTATACCATATTATCACCGCCTCTCATTTGTTGAATACCTGGCACTGCTATGTTGTTCATTGGCCTCTCATTGGCTGAGGTGTGATGTGGGGCCCCAAAGGCCATTGGGCGAAACGTGTGGTGCAGAAAAGTGATAATCGAGGAGAAGAACGCACAAGAACGCACAAGAACCACAAGTAGCAGAAAACAGGACTCTCATTCATTGATTGCTTTCTCTGACACCGAACATTCAAAAGGAATATGGTGCATCAGTTACATTCTCTAATTTTAAGGGAAATCTATGAACCGTCATCATACACCAGTTTATCACAGTCACAGATAGGTGGTAAAGAGTGAGTAGTGTCCTTTGCATTTCTGATGTAAGATCGATCAAGAACTTATTGTATGTTTGAATATTGCGAACGTTGTGAAACTAATTAGAAGCACATTGGACACGAGGAATAAGCGAAGTTCCGGTTCCAGCAAGGACCAGCACTGGCACACATAGGCACATGTCGCGAACATATTTATATATATAATTTATATAATGTATAGATGTGTTACAAGTGTGTGTGTGTGGAACATTTGGAACGATGCAAAACTTTTACCTTTTACCTTTAATGGCATTGGGACTGCCTGGCTTGCAAGAGTAGTAACAGTTCAACGGACGGGCTGTTGCAAGTCACTGATATGGATTCTGGACGCAGAAGGTTCATGTTTTTCGGTCTCGAAGGAGACTGCCAGAGGGGGACTGGGCATTTTATTGGATTTTCCAATGGTTTTCCGATTTTGTTTGGATACTATCCCCTCGTCCTCTTCAGATGGCATCGGAGGTTGACTGAGGGGATGCAATACAACGACGTACAACTACAAGGGTCTTCTTTGTAACATATTGTAACTAAGATCTTGTTTTTGAATGGATCCGGGATTCATTTCCAGCAGACCACTTTGTGCGGTCAATGTCTAGTGTGCTCTGCATAAGGCATTGCACACTGTGCCCTCACAGAAGTCGATACAGACTGAAGAGCTGTCGGGTGACACCGGCTGCACAGCCCAGACACAGACACGCAGCAAGGGAGGCCACAAATGTATAGGCAGGCACTAAAAGACAACCTTTGGCACCCATGCACAGATACAGAGAGAAACTTCATGAAGCAGGAATGAGTGCTCATGCATACCTTCATGCATAGTATGAAGACGGTGAGCAACTGCTTCTTTGAACAAGAGACTTTTGGTGGTAATTACGGTACTCAATGAGCTACATGATTCATGATCTGCCTGGAGGATTTCGTGCCAGTTTCCCGAATTTGCGAGCCTCGGTTGCTTTGCAATCAACTGTTTATCTACTAAAGTTGCATCTTGCTGTCAACGACAAAAAGAACTATGGTGAGCTATTTCATAGCTGCTGTACCGTACCTGTCAGATCTGTCGAGTCCATCTTTCACCAGAGAACTGCATCCTTTTGATGCCCCTCCATACCCTTCCGTGTGCCCTTCTCTGGCCTCAGATAACTGCTGCGCTGTGGATGTGTCTGTGGATCAGACGCGGCCTTTGGACCATGTGCGATGGTACGCCCTCTTGCAGATTTTTTTTATCGGACGGACTCTTTGCATCCAAGCATTGGAGTGTGAAAAAATGTGGCCCGTAGCACTTGAATTGTTAGTCATGTTGAAAACATAGGACTGGAATGATTACACGAAATAAACCACACAACGCATGTGTTCAATCGTTTTCATGATGTTTTGGTAGTATCCGAATCCGTCAGAACTGGCGGTCACATTCTTGCTTTGCCCTTCCTGGTGAAGATGAGACATTATTCTGCAAGACCACAGAATGCGCTGGTCCTATACCAGAAAAAATAGAAAAAAACACATCTGGGTTGTCTGGAAATAGGGTATGCTGTATACCCCCAAATTAGATGTTTCATCATGGTTCACTGTATCATGTTTTATCATTATATAGAATGATGTTTTCCCCATGATAAAACATCTAATTAGAATGATGTTAACCATTCTAATCATCATTTATCATGGTTTTCCCCATTAGAATGGGAGAAGTCCTAGGTTCCAGCGCGTGGGCGCTGCACCGCGACCGACAGAGCCCCAGCCACCGGTCGCGCCGTTGGTGACGCTGACCCTTCGCTGTGTGAAGTGGTCCGAGACTCACAACGACTTCGTGGGACGTCGATGTCGATGGGGTTTTTGGGATGTTCAAAGTTACAGTTTTTCAATGGTGTGTACATATAGTTGTTATTATATAGTTGTTTATAATATGTTTTTGATGTGCTGCTAATCTAGCAACCCTCTATTTTCCATGGTTCCACACTTTCATGTTTGAAGCAAGGAAACGTCGGGTCATGTGGACTCCGCAAACTTCGTCATCATCTCTGAGCTATTTAAATGATGTTAGTTATGCAGGTTTTGGATGGTTTTGGTAGTTGATGTGGATAGCAACAGCAGCAACAACCATGATGACAATGATACTGAAGCTGACTCAGCTGACTTTGTTTCAACTGACACAGTGCATGGATCGAATGGGTTCTTTTCTTTGTATTGTATGACAAATTGTATGCATTAGTATCTTTGTGTGTACTGAGGTGGCTGAAGCAACGTCAAATTCCCCGCACCAAAGAAGGCACGGTGGGTCTTAGGTCATCAGAGGCATCAGAGCGTATTTCCTCTGCAGTATGTAGTTCATTGTTGGTCAATATCACAGTTCTCTGAAAAACGAATGACAGTTATGCAGTCAGGAAATGTCAGGAAGTAAACAGACTTGAATTTGCGAAGAGCATCGAAGAGCCTGAAAAGTGCCTTATATACTATTTGGAGTTCCCTGCAGCTGGGCATGGCCGTGCACTTGGGATTGGACATCATTCGACCCCTTTTTGGTGGCTACAAAATCAGCTGATGATGTGGATGGGATAGATGTTTGACATAGCCAGCATATAGTTGTTGCTTCACCATGCTTCAACAGGCTGGTGCCCATGCCCGAAAAACACTGCATATTTTCACAGCATGTGGGTTGTATTGTCTATTACCAGTTGTTTGGCATTGAAAACTGGCACAACTTTGACCACACTCCCGCTTAAACTTTTCATGCACAGATATACACGTTTTCAATTTTGTTTCTTAATCTGTTCTGATTTTTGAATTTGTTTTGATTGGCCAGAAAAGACTCGAACTGCTTTGAAGTGGATTTACTCAGAATTACATATAGTTGCATGAATGGGTTTTTACATCCTCAACTGTGGGCATCCTTTGGTATTTGAACACTTGAAGTATGAAGCTCAATGTGTGCAGTTTGCCACACTGAACAGCACGAATTGAGTTCTGAAAATGTTTGGATTTCTGAGGGTCAACTAGCATTTTGGGGAGTTTAGGTACTCGAACACCTTTTCTGACATTCAAAATGACATGTGATTGAAAAAAAATGCCCAAAATTATCCTGTCAGATGGGACATCACAGGACCATATGGGACCATTGAATCTTGCTGTGTCGCGCTCTTTCAGCAGTGCTGCAGGCGGTTTGCCCACAGTTGTCGCAGCCTGAGACGGCAGAAAGCGGTCTCCAATCTATGGGTGAAGTAGTTAGTCACAAGGCAATGCACATCAATGCATGCTTTCCGTACTTTTCAGTTTTTCCCCAAACTTTCAGAGTTCAAATCGCGCAGGTTCAGGCATTATGAGCTGTAGAAGATGCCAATGAATTTCTGAGGCTTGGCTCTTGATGGCAGTGCATGTGTCTTCCCTGAAGCAGACGAACCATGAGGCAACGGGTGCTGTGCAGAATGTTGCAGATCACTTTCCCATACATTCCAGTCACTTTCATTGCAGCAATGGTACTACATTATATGCGCTAGCTGTCCAGTGTGACATTTCAACCTGGATGCAGTGCACCTTGCATTGCCGCAGTAAGATTGACGCAATAATTAGAGAAAGAAACCAAGACAGACAGTTGCTTGAATGGAGGATAATGTTGCTGCCTGCGCAATTTCAACTTTCTAAAAAGGTGTGTTGTCAAGTGCACAAGAGGCTCGGTGTGTGTTTTATCATTAAACCCTATTCAACCCTTAAACGAATCCAAATGATTGAACATAAGCAGCTGCATAGGGCCAAGTCAAAGTTCCACTGGCATGGCTACAAAGATTTCATATTCCCTGGTAGCACCATGTACCATCTACGGTTATGTATATGACTTTTTGATGCGATAAGATGATAGACTTGTTTACATTTGTTTAGCTTGCTTCAAGTTTTTCATGTTGTTTCTGCGCCTGGAGGCTTTATCAAAGCGCCGGCCGATGGCAGGGGTGCTCGGTCATAGGTCACTTGTAGCGGATGTGGTGATGAGATGACAACATGTTTTTTTTCTTGTGATACATATACATATTATATCATTATATATAACTTCTATATAATACATATATATTATATATACATATTACTTTGTCAAATTGACTGTAGTGCCTAGTTTTAAAGCGTTTTCGACTTACATGGAATATCTACACATGTCTATACAGTTTCCCATAATGCCATTGCTTTGACCTCAAAAAAGCAGCAAGACTATCAGAAATCCTTTTCATAATCTTTATCTCTAATTATCATTATTTATCTACAGTCTTAGGTGTTCCAACAGCCTCAACCAGTTGGCCTTGAAATGCCTTGAAAAGCTGCATCACTGAGGCTGCACTGCTGTCATCATTGGGTTCCTTTTTTCGCAGGGGGCTTGTGAAGATTGGCTGGTCAGCACAAATCTTCCAGTTGAGTTGAGGCTGCTTGCACCGTCAGCTGACATCTGGGGACAACTCACACTGTGCAGTGTTAATTTGTTGATTGGATTTGGTGCTGATTTGTTGATTGGATGTGTTAATGAACTGATTTGGATGGTGACACTTTCACAAGGTCATTACCAGTCCCTTGAGCGACTGGATGGAGCACCATTGGCCGCATTTTCAGACCTGAGGGATGCTGAGCATCGAAGATGTGACCAAGACGGGACTTAGGATGCATACACAACCAGTGCTGCAGCTTGGGACGTATATATACCTCGGGCAACAATCTTGACCGCTCTGTTGTCGCACGGATTGTTGCCGCATCTGAAGTTTTTATTTGCCCAAGTGCAGATCTTCTTGTTCCGGTTCGAAGCCTACAAGAGCAATGATTCGTTTCTGGGGAGCATGCATTGCAAGGCATTACGTGGTATACATCGCCATTCGTCTCGTTCCATTTGACTCATCAGGTATTGTACTTCTCACCGGATGGATCTTCCTCGGAGTTTAGGCCAGGTGTGCTATAGTTACAGATTTCCAAACAACCAAACTCTGCGCCTTCCCAATTTTGAGCATCAAACCAATAACATGCAGCCGTCCCAACACGCTCATTGCTAAGTTGGCCAAGCCATTTCTTAGAGACTTTGTACAAGCGCACTTTCCACTGCAGCTTGATTTGGTTCAGTATGCCAAGAAAATGTCCGGCCGTGCCCAGCAGCATCAGCAAAGTTAAGTTGAATACGTGTATTTGCCTGAGACCCAAGTCAATGTGGCTCTCCAATACAGTTGACCAATGCAATCAAGTTTCATGGTTGGTAGAGTGGGCAAAATCTCGACATGGTAACATGGATAGGTGAATGGACGATTTTTATCAGTGCATGGACATGAAGATAAAGAGATTGCCGGGAGAGCATGCTTGGGTGGTCATGAAGCCAATGAATATCCATGAATGCATGATGAGTGTACCTCATGGCATGCTCTTCATGTGGAGCTCACACTTCTTAATTGCAGCATGGCGGAAAATCTTGGCGTTCGAACCATGAGATAGGCCTGGTGCATTTCACAACCTGCCAATTTCAATAAATGTCGCCAATGATGGTGACAATTTCATGAATTTCACCAGCGGTGGTGCAGATATTCCCACCATTTCTATTTCTATCTATCTATATTTCTATTATTTTCTATCTATCTATTTCTTATATTATATACACACTGCAAGATATTTATTTCAAAATTATGTATATTATACGTATTTCTATCCATTTCCATCCATTTCTCATCAGTGATTGGTGACTTCCGCACTGTTCTCTTCTCGGTGGTTCAACGGGATGATGGCGGTCATCGCAACGTCCAGGCTGCGCCGTTCTAGCGTCCCACAGCTCGTAGGGTTGCTCAGGGTTTTCTTTCTTGTTTAGGTACATACTATATGTATGATATATATAATTATAATTATATGTATATATATATATGTTAATATTGCGTAATATTATACAATAATAATATGCAGTATATCAGTTAATATAGATTATAACATTACAACTAGTAGAAGATGAAGGGATTGAACTTTATAGAACTAGAGGTCATCCAGCCTTCGCTGAAAGATTTATTAGGACATTTAAAGATAAACTTTTTAAACGGGTTGATAATGATGAGAAGAAAGGAAACACTAATATTCAATGGATAGATTACATAACCGAGATTTTACTAACATACAACAACAAGGACGCCCACAGTGCTACTGGACTAACTCCACATGAAGCAAGGAAAGAAGGGAATGAGTTTAGAGCAAAACTTAATGTTTCAGTAAAAGCAAAGAAAGAAAGGATGTATCCAACATTAGAGGTGGGAGACAAAGTAAAGATAATGAGAAAGAAAGCAATTACAGAGAAAGAAAGAACTTCCCACTGGCTGAAAGGTTCTTATGTTGTGCAAGAGATTGCAGAAAAGTTGAACCAAAAATATTACAAATTAACTGATTACCCAAGATTGTTGATGAGGCATGAACTTTTAAAGATTTAGTGTTTTTAGAAAGCCTTGTAAGC
>Ga0126342_10008840_pt1 | contig 18043 bp, 15 predicted proteins | sample Cyp1metagenome_FD_92528 | JGI IMG/M metagenome (GOLD analysis project Ga0126342, IMG submission 92528) | Coral microbial communities from Lord Howe Island, Old Settlement Bay, Australia - Cyphastrea 1 metagenome | ecosystem: Host-associated > Invertebrates > Cnidaria > Coral ... | reverse complement strand
GCAAACTGTATGAAATACAAATTTCACCTGAAAGGGGTCTTCGCAATTCCCTGAAATTTCCCAGCTATTTTGGCATGGAATATGCTCGGCCCTGGAATATGGGCAAGAAATTGCTAGAAATATATAATATACATAATATACTTAGTAAATATCATGTACTGGATTGTAATAGTATAAATGATATTTATTAAGTATATCATTACTATTACTATAACTATAATAGATTTGTATGTATTGGATGATGTACTAATGTTCACATCCGGGCAGTAATCCTCATCACAATCATGTTCGCCAAAGCCCAGGACCGAGTAGGAATCCTCCCCTGCAACAATGAAGTGCGCCAACCGTTTTTGGGTATATGTTGGTTCTTTCCCCTCCCTCATTCGTTTCCATAGTTTCTCCCTTTTTTTGATTTTGACCTCAAAGATTTCAAATTCCCAAAGATCTGAATACATCGAGTTGTTTATTCATCCCTTAAGAAATGCAACAAAAGAAACGTGCACACGGGGAGAAACCTTGAACCACCTCACAAAAATGAAAGTAATGTGGTTAAAACACTGCCATAAACCACCCATTTGGGAATGGTTTATACGACCTATTTAATTACGGACATTTGGGGCATTGTTTATTATTGTTTTAACCACATTAACTGAATTCTTCTGTGGGGATTTGGGGTGTATACTTAGCTTTCCAAATCCCCTTTAAAGTCAATTACTTTTGCAGTCTCAACCCCTAAATAAAGTGGCGTGCCCCAAACTAAAGTGCTCCAATTTTGGGACCTTCCTAAAGACCACATGAGAATTGAACAACTACGAGCACTCTCAGATGCAATCCATAAATTTCCATGATGACATTGGCGATACAGCGCAGTGAGGAGAGGGAATGCCGCTTTCGTGGTTCCGCGACAGTCCTGAAGTTCTCTTGATGAGACGCAAGACTCAGATCATGAACATGAGCAACGCCAAAAACAAGGACTGTATGCTTTGCTGGTGTTTCAGGAACACTTCGATTGCGTCATCATGTCAGGCGAATGTCAGAAACGGTATGAGCAGTGCCACGTGCCACGCTGAGCTGCTTGGGAGGAGCCTTGAACCAACTCGGAACCACATCAAAAGACCATGTATTTCCCCCTAATAAAGTATGTGGTTAAAACAATAATGAACCAGGAATGGTTTATACCACCTACTTATCGTGAAATTGGGGAATGGTTTATTATTGTCTTAACCACATTAACTGATGTCTTCTGTGGCGATTTGGGGTGAATATTTGACTGCTATCTCAATCCCCTTTGCAATCAATTACTTTCGCAGTCTTCTAAATCACCCCTATAAATAAAATGGCGTGCCCTGAATTAAAGTATTTTCAATTTTTGGGACTTTCTCAAAATCCAAACAAGAGTCAATTCGATTTCAACATCAAACTAAGTCAGATTTCATGTCAATGTCAAATGGAAGTTGTTTTTTTCAATACTGTATCATACGTATGTGATTTCAATTAGGCACTTTGTTTGGAAATACTAAAGCGCAAAGGTTTTCTCAAAATGTGTTCGTTTTCAACTACAAGCTATTTATTTGGCGATACACAAATGCCAATGCTTTCCGAACATGTTCGTTTTCAATTGGGCAGGTTTTTGGTAGTGTTAAAAGGGTCACAACATGACACTTATGTGCTCGTTTTCAATTAGACAATTGGTTCGGCAATGCTAAACGGGTCACAACATTACATCCATCTATTTGTTTTCAATTGGGCAATGTGTTCGGTTTTACTTGGATGTGGAAGAAATCCAGGGACCCCATGCCTTTGTGCCACATTTTTTTGATGTGGAGTTTCTTTGCGGGGGTATTAACCATACGTATGTTTAAACTATAGCCATATGAGTCCGCAGATGGTTGAACCATATGACGTCTGCACTGTTGGTCAGCCCAAAGCATGATTGACAACACGACATTTTACCACCAATATATCGCTGCAACATATTTTGATATATTTAGATATATACAAATCCCCGTTTCACATGGTTCAACCACGTTAAACACGTACTGTGCTTGTATGTTTGATGGTGAACCCCCATTATACCCCATTAAGTCACCATTAGACAATACCATTATCTCACCATTATTTCACCATTGAAATGCCATTACCCAAGAAGAAATCCCATGTTTAATAGGTAAATCATAATTTTTATCATCTATGTTATGAATGTGCCATTTTCCATCCATTTCCCATAACTATGTTAAAGAACCAGAGGGTACATCCCATCAATGGCCATTTCAGGAACCTAAAATAGAGGTACTGTACCAAATAGAACCATATTTTGTTGGGATATTCCCTTAGGCCTTGCATAGGCTGCTTGGTGGTTTGGAACATTTTTTATTTTTCCATATGTTTCCATATATTGGGAATAATCATCCCAACTGACTTTCATATTTTCCAGAGGGATAGGTATACCACCAACCAGATAATTAACCATCATTACCCATCATTAACCATCATTAACCACCATTACCCACCATTAATCACCATTAACCACCATTAGCAACCATTAACCACCATTAATCACCAATGGTACCTCCAATCAATCGGTGAAATGACCACTGATCCCACGATGTCACCCACTGAGACGGGCCACATCTGCGACGAATGTTCGCGGCGCGGCACCGCGGCGCGCTGTGGTGGAGGTGCGGCCAGTAACGATGGGTTCCATGGCACCCAACCGAGGACAAGTTGTGTTTGTTGTTTGATGTTCATCCAGTTAGATACCCTCTGGTAAACGTTTACATAGCTATGGAAAATCCACCCATTCTTAATGGGTAATCTACTATTTCTATGGCCATGTTCAATAGCTATGTTAGTTTACCAGAGGGTATGTTTGTTGGTGGATGTTCATCCAGTTAGATATGTCTTACGTTCTACAGTTTGTTGATGTTCACCCATCTAAGTAGGATTTTTTTCATGATATATCTCTACAAGCATCCATAAAACCACATTGTAAACCCAGTTACCCTTTTGTAAACCAACGAAAAGATGTGGTTTTCACCCACCATTTTTTGGGGGGTCCTTTTCCTGGGTTTTCCACATCTATGTTACCCCAGGGTAGATGCTATAAGGTTGTTGATGTTCACCCATCCAGCAAAATATCGAAGTTTGATGTTCTTTTACCTAAATATGGATATATCATGAGATAGATCTCCATGAACATCCATAAACCATGTTCTACACCTAGTTATCTGTTCAAAACAGACACCGATCGACCTGTCTGGAGGGATGAAGAAAAACATGTTGCAACGTGAACCTCACGTCGCGAACTCATCATAGATATCCATAGATGATGCTTAGTAAGGAAATCCTCCTCACATGGCCTTATTTCAGCTTAGTGAAACAATTAATGTCTTTTCGCAGGAATGATGGTTGATTGATGGTTGATAGGCACAATTAACATGGGATGATCATGGGATTGCATCTTCTGAATGGTGCGGGTGCTTGATGGCAACGATGAAACATATGGGGATATCATGGGTGCACGTTGGTTGATAACGGTTATTGTATTACCCTCTGGTAGTGACTAACAGTTTGCTATTGAACATGGCCATAGAAATAGTTGATGATTTACCCATTAAAAATTGTGATTTACCATAGCAAACTGTTAGTTTACCAGAGGGTACCTGGTTCATTCGGGTTTACCATGACCTTTCAATACCGAAGGGAGACAGGAATACCTATCGTGGCCATGGGTGGTTCCAGGTCCTGGATGTGCAACGCACCGTGCATGTCATAACTGCATAATCTGGGTAATGTTGGTAAAACAAAAATACACCACCCTCAATTTCACCATTTTTATAGGTTGTATAAACCATTCCCAAAGGGGTGTACTATTGTTTTTCCCATTTTTCCCACATTATATCCAAGATATAAGTGGCATTGAGCAATGGTTATGTATAGGCATTCGATGGTTTACGATTCCTGGTAGGCACGTCCAAACGCTTCTACCCTCCAGCAATCAAGATCAAACCTGAACCCCAAAGTCAAGATATAGTAAACCCAGTGCCATGAGGCCTGAAAATGAGGTACCCCTAAAACTTACTGGTTGATCATCCATGATGATCATCCTTTTCCCCATGAAAAAGGCAAAAATCAGTAGTACACCACATCTGGAGTCAAACCCAAGTGCGGATGATATGGAGGTTTCCCGAAATATGGCTTCCCCAAACCATTATTATTTGTTTCATGTTTTTTCCATAATCACCAATAACTTGGATGATTTTCCAGTACCAGTTTGGGAAACGCCCATCCATCTTCCCCCGCTTCGGTGGCCGGAGGTTGCGACTACGACCTCTGTGAGATGTGTTACAAACATCATCTCGAGGGCTGGGCTTCTGCGGTGCAGAGGAGGCAGGAGTTGGTTTTTTTTTCGCTGGCGTGTAGTGGTGAAAAATGGGATACAAAGGAGCCTTTATGTGGATTTAATGGGATTTAAATGATTTTGATGGATATAATACATACCATATAATAGGGTTTTGAGTGGGATTTAATGGGATTTTATTAATTAATGGGATTTAAAGGAGCCTTTATTGGGATTTAATGGGTTTTAAATGATTTTAATGGATATAATATATACCATATATGGTTTTTAATGGGATTTAATGGGATATCATATGGGTTTTAGATGTTTTAAGTGGGATTTATATATTGGGATTTTGATGAGATCAATCAAGGTTATTAACTATACCGAAAATTCGTCTGGGGATATCAGATTTCAACCACCAAACGTTGGAAAAAAACATTGTTGTTCATGGGATTATTATCGGATTATAATGGACGTATGAGTCACCAGTGATGCCCTAGGTCGTTTGCTAAGTTGCTTTAGTTCACCGCCAAAATGATTTTTGTTGTATTGAACTAGTTAGGGTGAAACATAAACCAACAAACGCAACTGGTAGGGTCACATGTTACAGGGTAAAGGTACCACCACACTATGCGGATAGCTCGCTTGTAGATTCATAAGATAGTCCATCACTTTGACCCTCTCTTGCAGCAAAATCATCTGAATTCTCCAGGAAATCATCTGTAAGTGCCAAAGAGCAACCAGCTTCATGGTCACATGTGGTTTTTCATTCCAACCTGTGGCAACTATGTGGAACTGACGAGAACGACAACTCGATGATGATCATGTCCTCCAGGAAGGGGCCAGAGAACAATAGGTAAGTTGATATACAACTTGGCTAACCATTAGATTTATGGTGGATGATATATATATTTGATATAACATATATATATATATATATGATATTTAAAATTTAATATAAATATATAGAATATTTTATGTATAAGATACATATATATATATACATAATAGCAAATATACAATATAAAATATATAATAATATATATAGTATATTATACCATACTTGGGTTATAGACCAACAAGGACAACTGCAGGGCATCACTTTTCAATACCACAATATCACTTACACTCTATTGAATCCGATTACAGTAGATCAAAGTTGCTTGTTGGTTAAATTCCGATTGTGTCTCATTAAAGTACCCTTAACAGCAAAGCCCAATTGTATATCATTAAAAAAATGCTATGGGAGCTTACTAATCATCAACAACTACAATCCCTACTGCTGATGGTCACATTCCAGTAGAATTCAATCCCATCAACGTATATTAAAGCCACCGCATGCCACCACTAGAAATCCTCTAGTTTTCAAAGTTCAACAAACGCTTGGCAGCACCGCTTTGACATGCTTGGACTCCTTGCAGCAAGGAAAAGGTTAAAGTTACCAGTAAAGCCACCATTGTATAAATTGCTTCCTTGCTGATAGTAACTGGTGGTTGCTATGGTTATCCATTTTATAATGGTGGTTTATTTATAAATTCTTTCCTCTAGCTTTTGATGGTCAGGGACTTCAACGCGTTGGGCTCAGGGGCTTCGCCTCAAGAGACGGTGCCATGAATTTTGCCTCGCGCCATGGAGTGGCCCAGCTTCTGGCGATGAAACCATGGTGGGAAATGGTGGGAAATCACAAGCAGAAACGATGAAGTGTATCATTGGACATGTTAGAAAATATTGAGGTACTATGAGTTGAGGATTTTTGATACTGTTTTTTCGGTGATTTTATGAGCAAAGAATGAGGTATAATGAGTTTATAATTGGATACAAGTAGTGGTGCTATGTGACTTCATTTTTCAAAACATGAATTCACAGCGATTATCAGCGAGGAATTGTTAAATGTGATTTTTGAGACACCAAAAACCGGAAACTTAGAAGTTTGCGAAAGCCTTGCAGATATGAGAATGGAAATCAGTGAAATATCAGAGTTCCCCCAATGTTGAAGACCTTCCTGTGTCATAAGCTTCGCATACTTTGACAAAAACCAAGGAAATCTGTTGGAATGGGAGCCTTACTTCTTGGATAATCTTGTTGATATCTAACTGGTTGGTGGTTCGGAACATGTCTGATTTTCCATTACTATTGGGAAGAATAATCCCAACTGACTGGTTGGTTACTGGTTGGTGGTTTGGAACATGAATGGATTATTTTCCCCAATAGTTGGGATGATGATCCAATCTGACTTTCATATTTTTCAGAGAGGTAGGTATACCACCAACTAGATATTAGCCTGGGGGTTTATGGAGGATTACAACTATAGTTCGGCTCGGGTCTATGGGCTACTTATCATGATCATGGTGATACCGTTGAAAAGATCCTGCAGTTGGTAGATGGTGTTTGACCTATGATAATCCCATGATTAACAACGTTTCATATATGGCCAACTTGGGGAAAGTGATGTCACTTATGACTCAGGCGGCAGGGCAGGCACAGGCACAGGTCATGTTGCGCATGATCGAAGCATGCCAGGCAAGCGCGTACACTGATCCAGTGTTGCTTGCTCTGTTTGGCGCCCTGGATTTAGTATCGGTAAAGCCCATATCTTCTGACGGGAACGGACCGACCAATGCTCGCACCTAATTTATTCGCCGTTGTGTTGCATTCTTGTCCAAGATCGGTTACGATGGAGTAAATCCCTTGACGAACGAGCGGTGCTGCCCCACCCATAGCACCCTCATGGTGCTCTATCATCGGGTCTTCAATGCATCCGGCCAGATGCGTAACAACGTTGCAATGGTGCTTTCCAGGGTTGCATTGTCGACGGAAGTTGAAAACTCTCTGGTGTCTGATCTTCTGATCGACATTCACAATTTGAAAAAGAGCGGAGGAATACATCATTTGAAGGTGATCGACGTCCTGTGTCGTGATCTGCCTGAAGTGATGGGGGTACAGGAACTATCGGCGGAGTTGGTCAACTTCATTCTGAACCATCCACAGTATTCCGCAGTATTCCCAACCAGTTTTAAGGTTACAAACCACCTACCAACTGCTGCAGGATTTCTGAACCATCCACAGTATTCTGCAGTATTCCCAACTAGTATTTCATTAGTATTCCCAATTAATACTGGTTCGTGGTTTGGAATATGTTTTATTTGTCCATAATATATTGGATAATCCTTCCCATTGACTAATATTTTTCAACATGGGTTGAAACCACCAACCAGAATCTAATATTTAACAGATTCAGTGGTGATTTGAATGGTAAAATCATCTATTTCTATGGGCCATCTATACCACGGCTATGTTAGTCATAACCAGAGGGTAATTCACCATCAAATCACCATCAAAATAGTGGTTAAATCCCATTAAATCCCATGTAATCACCATTAACCACCATTAAATGATTAGTGATTAAATGATTAGTGATTAAATGATTAGTGATTAATTACCATTAACCACCACTAATCCATGGATTTAATCCCATTTAATCACCATTAACTCACCATTATTCCATTCGTATTCCCAGTGAGTTTACTTCCAATCCATTCCACGCCCAGACGCCCAGGCTCCAAGCGCTGGTCCTTTGATCCTGGGACCTCTCCGTCTTTTGTCAAACTGCGGAGAACTGGTCCAGGGTCTGAAGCTGAAGCAATAGGGTTTTATGAACTATGGAGGTAGTGAACAACAAATGTGGTTATGTCATGTTATATCATGTAGATATGTAGGGTAGTTAATTTAGATGATGATGATTATTATTATTATTACCAATACTGGGAGTATGAACAATGGGAATTTGTATAATATAAATAATGGGATAATTTCCAAATTTATTCCCATATCATTGAACCATGGGATATTAAATCAATAAAGCAATGAAACATTTGATCAGCAATTGGGGATTACCAAAATTCGTGAGAATTGAGAATATGGGAGAATCATGGAGAATGCTGATCAATCATCTTCACGTTATGGGATGGTTGCGGGATGAATGAAGATGTATATCATAGGTTTATACCATAGGAAAACCATAGGAAAACCATAGGAAATGGTTCATGATTGCTATTAATGATGGTTATTAATGATGGTTACTGGTTACCTGGTTGGTGGTTTGGAACATGATTGGATTATTTTCCCCAATAGTTGGGATGATGATCCAATCTGACTAATTAATATTTTTCAGAGGGGTAGGTATACCACCAACCAGTTTATATGGTGGTTTCCATAGTCATGAGGGTACCCCAAGCTCGCTGGATGGTTTATTTTGGAAAGTCCGAACATAAAATGGAGAAATGGATGGTTCAGGGCCCAGGCCCTATTTCAGGAAACGTCCATATTGATTTATATTGACCTAGCTGGTGGTTGGGTGCCAAGGGGCATCCTTGGCATCCAGCAGGAATCCAGATTTTCCCCATTGGTTGATGCTGAGGGGTCACCGTTCTTCACAACCAATAGGTAGATTGGATCCACGTTTGGGAATGCTAACTATAGCTGGTTGGTGGTTTGGATCATGAATTTTATTTTCCATAATTTATGGGATAATCCTTCCCATTGACTTTCATATTTTTCAGAGGGGTAGGTATACCACCAACCAGGTAATAGTTTGAACAATGGAAAATCACAAATTCTTGATGGGTAAATCCACTATTTCTATGACCATTTTCAATAGCTATGTTTGTTTACCAGAGGGTAACGGTAATAGTTCGAATGGAAACAACAGATTTAATTTCGAACTTTGGGTGTGAGCATGGACCAAGCATTGATGATGCCAAAATCCATAGAGCTGTGGTTTTGGACACCACAATTCATCCCCAAAATTAATCCCCATGAAAAACTTACCACAACCATGGGGTATTATAGTTAACTCCCGATTGTTATTGCATTGACCCATGGAAGAATTCCCGAAAAAAAACAATCTGTTCATTTAGAGGCTGCCATTGTCTTCCCATCCATTCCATGTTTTTTTTCGTTCATTAACATGGATTGTATTCCCACTATATTCCATGATATGTCCCATATATTCCATGATATTTCCCACTATATTCCATGATATTTCCCGTATCTTCCCATATGTTCCCACATATTCCCATATAAATATGTATACGTATATATATATATATATTATACATATATTCCATGACATTCCCATATATTCCATCATGTTTCTTGATTTCAAAACACCCGACACCGCACCGATCTGGGGGCGTCCGGGCGAAGATCAGGTCTCGAGATGGAAGACCATCCATGGCTCGACGGATGGCGGGAACTGCGAGAGGCGACCGTGCTGCGACAGCTCCTGTTGGTTACCGTTAGCCTCTGGTAATAGGGAAAATCACCATCTTTTATAGGTAAATCAACTATTTCTATGGTTCATTTTCAATAGCAAACTGTTAGTCATTACCAGAGGGTATGCTTGCTAGGTATTTCACAATATGGCATATAGAAGGATTTCATGGGGACTTATCACCCACTTTCATGCGATTGGATGAGATCTTCATGATATTGTTCAATGAAACCAATCAAATGTGGCGAATGCTGGGGAAATTCATCGAACAAAAATGTGAGATTTTCCGTTGCAAGGTCGAATTGCTCGAGGGTAAAGGGTTTAAGACGGTTTAACCATCAACAGGGATGTAAAATGTAAATGGGCATATTTGATAAATGATGGTTGGTTGATGATTAGTTCAGGGTTATATATACTAAAGCATGTGTGTTGAACTTTAGGTGATTTGGGAACGCAGTGCAACTGGCAAAATAAATGTTTTTTCTTGCTGTACATGGGACTGTATTGAACATATCCAGCTAAACATTTTTGTTTTTAGCTTGGTGTGCCAGATTCGTCATGAAGATTGGATGTACATCATATATTGGGTCAAAATTGGCATGTTTAGGGGATGAATAACTCTAGATCTCTGATATTTCGATGGTGACCAGGGGCACCATGGTTTTGATCTACAATCATATAATAACAATCGGGGGTTAACATACCAGTACTTATACCTGCATAGTAGTGTTACTTAAAATTGTTGGTCAACAACTATACCAATTATTCATAGCGATGAAAGCCATGACCCATTTAGCTGGATGATTTTCCATTATTTGCCTATTAAAAAATGTGATTCCCAATTCCCATAGGAAATTGTTAGTTTACCAGAGTGTATACCACCATAGCTATGTTGATACCCCAAAATATCCGTGTGCTGATTGCATTCTTCCATATCCTTCCCATTATATATATATGGAGGTTTCCTGGAATGGGGGTACCCCCAGTTCTCATCCATTTTAATATAGGATGTCTATGAAATAAACCAACCAAAACAAGGGGATCCTCCATGACTATGGAACCCCCCATATATAGATTCTACTATAGATAAATTAACAGGTTACTCATATAGATAAATATTAGATAATTTATAGATAATATATGTCGAATATTGCAATCTAATATAGATAATTTTTAGATAATAGATATATCTATCACTACTCATATGAGCTGATTGTAAACATATATGTTGAGAGTATATATTTAGGGATAATAGAAAATCCATAGATATAAACAAAATAACACACATATATATATATATATATACAGTATATCAATAATCTGATAATGGATAACCCATAGATAATCCAAAATAGATAACTCATAGATATATGGTTATAAATATCTATAGATAGTCCATAGATATATGAGCCATTAAGAATTACCCTGGTTGAGACCACCGCTGTCAGGCCTGCACTGCTTGGACTCAACGCTTCCGCAGCCTCTACCGGCAGGTGCGATTTGTGATTTTGAACAATGATATGTCCTTGGAAAACTAGGGATTCAACCATTACTGGTTGGTGGTTTGGAACATTTTTTATTTTCCCATATATTGGGAATAATAATCCCAACTGACTTTTTTTTTCAGAGGGGTTGAAACCACCAACCAGATATAACTGAACATAACCCATGAGTTAATGTCTAGGGATTATACACTGGTAGGACAAAAGGTGCGCTTGTTGAGCTTCCGACAGTGAACATGTTTGAGTTCTTCTCCTGCACACCCTTTCTCCTTAGAATCCTAACATGGAGCTTTGTCGTACCCTGGTCGCATTTCCACCTTCCAAATGCTTTTAAATCTTATAGATTTAATAGAGGGTGATAATTGACCGTCCCACACCTGCCACACGAAATGGACTTGGAAATGTGATCCGCGGTTGACCGAGATGGATGTTTCCTCCTGAGGTATCCCAACTTATGGAGGTTAATAACATTTTATGACCTAACACAACCATGATTTAATTCTACAAAGTGGTGCTCCATAGCTAAGTTGGTGAACATAACTCCAGCAACTAGGACTTATGGTAGAGATATCTATAGTTGATGGGGTTATAAACCAACAAACATATCTGGGGGGCATCACATTGTAGGGATGTCCCAACTTATGCAGGTTTATAACCCTGATTCAACGATTATTTAATGGTTGGTTGATGATGTGCTAAGGAAAACACTGCTGAATGTATTAATGTATATGTATGTGTGTATATATATATTGAGGATTGCTAGAATCTATAATGGAATTTTCAAAAAACATGGTGATATGATGTGTACATAGTCTTGATTAAAGGAACTAGCTGATCGTTTGAGATACTGGCTGGTTTAATGGGATACAACCCATCATAGTGATATAATGGGATTTTAGTGGAGATGTAATGTTTATTTAACTAATCATGATTCGAACATATTTCTTAGTGTTTTCAACTTGCTAGGTTATTTAACTAATCACCAAACAATCTAATATTTTTCAGATTCAGTGGTGATTTGAAAGTTGGATCTTGATCCCCATTGAAAGTTGCATATTTTTTTGTTGTTGACACCAGAAAAAAAGTCAAACTTGGGAAATAGAAAATGAAAAAACATATGTTGCTGTAACAATGGGAAAATTGGGAAAAATCTTGAAAAGCAATAGTTCTGATTGTCGGACACTCGAAGCCAGGAGTTGTCTCCCAATATGATTGAATATGTGGCACTTGTACGTGAGACAGCGGTCAGTTGTTTAAACAATAGATGGGAATAGTTGGGATGATGGCTACACAGTTTCACATTTTGCAACCCTAAAGTCAAAAAGTCCTTTCATGGGTCCATCCTGTCCTCCGGTCATGAATCAGTGGGTCGTTCCGCCACTTTTTCTTACTCGGAATGATTGATCAGCTTCTCGACCAGTCAAGTTTACCGGTAATTTCTACCCACTATTTTGCTCATTGATATTACTTACCATTAACAACTTTGAAAATTGAGGTGTTTCTAGTTACTATCCGCAAGATAAATTTACCATTGGTGGTGACTAACCACCAGTGAACCAGTTTGTCAATGCTGACCAGCATTCATTTTTGCCTCTGGGATGTGCATCCTAGGAATTGTAAGTGGATTGTAAGCCATTTATGGCTGTGGATGATCCCATACCTACCTGGGTCGAAGGAAGACGAAGCAAAAAATCAAGACCAAGCTGGGCAACAAGTGGAATGTTGACAGATGTTGACAGGGTACATGCAAGAGAGCATCATATCAATTACCATCTGGTAAACTAACATAGCCATGGAAAATCACCATTTTCAATAGGTAAACCATCTATAAATGGGCCATTTTCCATGGCTATGTTAAATAACCAGAGAGTATCAATCCAGTTCACCCCTTGTTGCTGCCACTTCAGCAGTTTCAAGAAATTCAGTTGATTGATCATGCGGAGTATACTATCTGTTTATGTAGTACCCTCTAGATATTGGTGATCATCACAATCTGGCTGGTGGTTTCAAACATTTTTTATTTTCCATTTCATATATGGGATGTCATCTTTCCCATTGACTTTAACTCCATCATTTTTCAGGATGGTTATTGCACCACCAACCAGTAATCCATGAACTGGGAATACACGTTAACCAACCATTGTATGAGGCAGTATATAATCATCCAGGTTCTGTGTGATCAAAAACACACGAAAGATCTATCGAATTGTGTCATGGTCAGTAGCCTCCAATGATTGAAGAAAACACGGGTGAGCAAATCATTTACTTGGAAATAATGTTCAACAAATATATCTTGGACACAGCAACACTTTCATTTCTTACAGTTAAAAAAAGTCGCCATAGCCGTTGTTGAACACTGCGCGGTTCACCGTCGAGCTCAGCAGCAGGAAGTGGTCGAGGACAGAAACGTGAAACAAAAGACATCTTGGAACCCTCAGTGTTCCAAACGAAAGATAAGACGGGCAAGGCTGCCCGGTCTGCACCCAAGACGCCCGGAGCGTTGGAAGGAGATGTCATGATGGCAGATGTGGAAACGAAGGATCACTGGAGAATCAGTGACACTTATGCGATCCGAGTTCATGTTGAATAAGACGCATGGCAGGATGTAGTGGTTCCTGACCGCGGGCCAGAAGGGATGAAGAATTCCAAGGACGTTAGTCCACCACATCAGTGGAGCAGGTGGTCCAAATTGGATCTCCAACTTGCAGGTGCCAAGGCGAGTGAGGAAGGCCTAGAGGAGAAAGAGATGGAGTGGGAATAAACAACAGAAACAAAAAAGGGAAACATGTTTGTACATTGGGTGTTTCTAAAAATCGCGGGGTATCCCCAAATAGAAAGTTTAGTAGTGAAAATTATGATTATCCGTCAAATGTTTGGGGTAAGAATTTTTGGAGAAACCCACATCATTATACATAGTTCAAGCCAATTAATTGCCATCACGTCTCATCCAAATCTATATCTAATTAATCACTTTTGATGAACACCAGTTTTTATGCTTATCAAGTGTAATTGATATCAGTTGTATTTCAGGTGGTTACATCCATGTTACATCTCCATGACGTTTGACATTCCTCGATGGTGTCCAGCCAGGCCTTAGGGACGGACCGAAACTCGGGCCGTGAGGGACCCTTTTTGCCGACCACGACACCGACGCGGACGGTGTGGAAACCCAACACCTTTGGGTCGCGGTTTAAGGGTGCTTTCCACTTAGTAAGATAGGTTATACAGTTATACCCCTAGTTATATTATCTGGGATTATATGGGTTATCTGGGATTATATATATATATATTATCTGGGATTATATACTATCCCCACTTTTATCTGGGATTAAATGGGTTATAATTTATATATATATAAGTATGGCTTACAAACCAGTTGCTACGTAGGATGCACATCAACGTGGGATGGGCTGATGAGTTTGTCCAGGAAGTCGCGCGACGGGATTTGATTGAATTAACCGCCACCACCAGCAGCAGCAACAACAACAACAACATTTTAACATCTTAAGACCTTAACATCTTAACCGTCTTAACCTGACAAAACAAAACAATATCAATGAAAACTCAATGATAACTTCTGATATCCAAGACTCATAAACCGTCAGTGATGATTAAAATAATCAAGTGTGGCAAACCCAAGGATAAACCATCAATTATATTCAATCATTATTTTGAAAAAAAAGCTCATGACTAAGTCAAGCCATTCACTAGCCAAGGCCGAAAGCCCGCTGCCTGCGGGCTTGGTGGTGGATGTCCGTAGAGGTACCCGGATCAGGTGCAGATGGAATGCTGGGAAGACGTGGCGGAAAAAACTATGGTTTATGGATGTTTATGGTAGATATACCCTCTGGTAAACGTTTACATAGCGAACTGGAAAATCACCATCTTGATTAGGTAAATCAACTATTTCTATGGGCCATGCTCAATAGCTATGTTAGTCATTACCAGAGGGTAACTATAATTAATGAGGGTTATAATGGTTTATAAATCAACAAATAACTGGGGGGGCCCATCCTGTGGGAACTGAAAAAGTTTGTTCGTTTTTTAAGCGATGGAAAATCAGGAATTCGGCGGGGATTGGAGTATCCAACGGGGGATCAGACGATAGGGAGATTAATATGGATATTAGTGGTGACTTAATGGTGATTAACATTAGAATTGTGATTATCTTATGCAGATTATGAATAGTGATTATCATTTGATTATGTGACTTAATGGTGCTTTACCCTCTGGTCATGGAATGTGAGTGACTGGTTGGTGGTTTGGAACATGAATGGATTATGACTTTCCATATACTGGGAATAGTAACCCCAACTGACGAAGTCCATCATTTTTTCAGAGGGGTGGCTAAACCACCAACCAGTTGGGATTGGAGTATCCAAGGGGGATCAGACTGCTTAAAAAAGTGGGGAATCGACAAGTGGGGAATCGACATGTGTCACACATGTATTTACCAGAGGGTTAATCACCATTAAGTCACCAGGAAAATATGCCTATTAAATCACCATTATGTCACCAAACATGCTATCTTGTCGAAATCGGGAAATATCATGAAATATCCCTGGACATGGCCACACAACAGGAAGTTGATGAGAAAAACCACGAGACATCATGTACTTAGAGATGTTTCGTGAGAGGAACACAACCGGCAGAAATTGGGATGCCAGCAGCTGAAAAACGGTATCATAATTTAGTGGTGTCAGATGGAAAGGAATGATACATGACTGGGTGGAATACAAACATACTTGCTAAGGGCTTCATCGGTTGAAGGACATGTTGTTTTGTGTTTATGCACACACCATGTTGAATTTCCAGGACACACTTTTAGCTGTAGGGTGTTTGATTGATCCTGCAAATGATGTGGATTGTGGGATGCTCAAGTGTGGATGATGAGCACAAGGCTTTCTTGAGGATCAATCAACGGTCATGCAGATGTTGTAAGTGTACATGAATGTACATGCATGTACATATCCAACATGTCATATTGATACGTGTAAACAATACACATGCATATACATATATATATAACTATACATCAATGATATGATGTGTATCCCAATTATATAGTAATAGTTCAGACTTAGAAATGTGTATATATATATATATATATATATTTCTATTTACATAAACATATACATAAACATATACATAAACATATATATATATAAACATATGCATATCATGTGGGCTATCTACACATATATCGCCGCCAGGGCTTGGGGCCCACCTGATCGCCTGGCCATGTGTGAGAAGGCTGGAAAGCTGGAACAACTGGGGAGATGGATCCTTGGTGGAATTAGCGATGATTTATACCCTCTGGTAAACATACAAATAACTATGGAAAATCACCATTTTTTATGGGAAAATCAACTATTTCTATGGCCATTTTCAATAGCTATGTTAAATTACCAGAGGGTATATATGGCAATTAAACCACTAAACATTGGGACAACAAATGGTGGTGAATGAGATTGTAAAAAATGAGATGTTTTAGAGATCTTAATGAGATTGAACAACGACAAAATGGAAGACATGGTGGTTTAATGAGATTCTAATGGGATGTTGACGGAATTTTGAAGCGCTTGTTGTTGTTTGTAGTACCAGAAATTGGAAAGCATCGGATTTGAATTGGAACCCCACCAAACATTGAAAAAGCATGTGGTTTAATGAGATTCTAATGGGAACATAATTGGATTACAATGTTTGTTAGTGAGATTGGTGGCGCCCCAGTTGGGTACGTTGGTTTTATAACTTGCACAGCTGAGGTTTTCTTTGGAACCTATTAAATTTGAATTCTAATTGGGTGAACATAAACCAACTCGTATATCAGGGGCGCCACCTATCAGTGACACTTTGATGGGAGAAGCACCGTTTCATGTTGGGTTCAAGTTGGGTTCAGCCAAAATGTGGTTGGTCAATGTTGGTCATTTCAACATCAAACATGTTCCGCTTCGGTGGCACGTTTTTTTTTGTGTCCCGGGGCCCCTGGGGCCGGGATCTCGGTGACTTCGCTGGAAATTCCATGCAATTCCATCCAAGAAAAAAACAGTGGTTGCTGCTACTAAACCACTGGCAGGGTTGATGATTAGTTCGGGGATCAACAACTACCCTTCATATATTGGGGATTAGTTAATCCAAGAACGGGGAATGCCGTTCTTAACCAACCAGGACTCAATGGAATGATAGAGGGATTTATTTGGATGGAGATCTATGGGTACCGGTACTGAATCCCATCAAGCCCGAAAAACTTCCATGACATGTGCGGAATCTAGAACAATTTGGAATGAAAACAAGGATGATAATATAATGATACCAATAATCTATAACTCCCCAACCCTATTTGGTCAACATGTCTATATGATTACATTAGTTACTGTATCTTCTCCTCATTATGTATGGATGCATATATCATGCTATATTGATTCTGATTCAACTTAGATATTGAGTATAAATGCCAAACATGTTTATTGAATATTCATGCGTATGTTCATGAATATATGACAAAAATCATTGCTACACATTGGCTACCAGAGGCCGCGGTGGATGCGGGCGAGTTCAATGCTGGGCCACTTGACCGGACTCTTTAACCGCCTTTCGGTTGTGTGGTGTAAAGATCGGGACCAGGAATTCTGGTACCCTCTGGTAAACGTTTACATAGCGAACTGGAGAAACACCATCTTTAATAGGTAAATCAACTATTTCTATGGACCATTTTCAATAGCTATGTTCAGTTACCAGATGGCAACCCCCAAAAAGATATATAAAGTCCCTAGCGAAATAACGGTAAATGATCATATATTATATATATATATATATATATTCGAAGGAAGTTTAGAAGTCAAACTTCCGACAATATGGACAGATGAAAAGCAGAGCAGGGCAGAGGCAGAGAGAAGAGAAAGATTAGAAGAGAGAAGAGTAGAAGAG